>ERZ724520.403-NODE-403-length-23530-cov-3.754973_pt1 | contig 23530 bp, 25 predicted proteins | sample MGYA00376053_ERZ724520 | MGnify/ENA primary metagenome ERZ724520 (study PRJEB28724, sample SAMN07190886) | activated sludge metagenome | isolation source: activated sludge of sewage treatment plant in Hong Hong | place: USA: Christiansburg, Virginia | collected...
AAAGAGGCGGTAGTGACCACCCAGAAGGCCAAGTTCTTCATTTTGATGGTGGAAGCACTTACACACTCGTACGATAGTGAACTCATTAAACTCCGTAAAGCGGTGCAAAAAGAGCGCGTACGCCTCACGAAGATCGGTATGAAGGGGATAGAACGCCTCGTCCAGTACGAATCACGCCTCAATAGTATGGTGGATGCCTTGGTGCCGACCAATGCCTGGCTCCAACAAGTGCCAAAAGGAAACTACATGCAACTCTTTGCAGATGATATTGATGATATGGAAGATATTATCATCGCGAACAACCAGGTGGTGAACCAGGCGCGGTCTATCCTCAAGACCATTCAGAACATGCGCGGGGGCATTGAAGCGATTATGACCAGTCGGCTTAATAATTCTTTGAGTATTCTCACCGTTCTCACCATTCTCCTCACGGTCCCACTTGTGATCGCCTCGTTTTACGGGATGAACATCACTTTGCCGCTCCAGGATTCGCCATTCGCCTTTTTCTACATCTTGGCCGCCAATGGGGTTATCCTCGCCATTTTGGTGTGGTTTTTCCAGAAGAAGGGCTGGTTTTAAGCAGTATGACACCAAGATGACAAGACGGGCGGCCTTTGGCCGCCCGTCTTGTACTTTAGTGTGGGTGTGGTACGGTATTGGCTGAATGTTCACACCCTATTTGGGGTTTTTCAAGGGAGGAAAGACACGATGTCGCCACGAGGCTTCAATTTCGAAAAAGACACTGAAGACAGGCTGGCAGTATTGCCAAACAGTGCTGCTGCTGCCAAGATACTTGGCTACGATTCGGTCTCGCATGTCGCCATCAAGACGCTGATCGTTTATCACGGTGCATTCGAGCATATCCGAATTGGCGTTGCCGAAAGCACCTACTGGTCGGCCATCTTCGTCGAGGCTATGATGGCCTATCGTGGCCTCGGACGAGGGGCGCCAAACGGCATCATCTTTGATGATGTGGCTATGCTCGCCCTCCGCGGGTACGTCGGCGAGCAAGTCTGGTCTGAGGCTGTAGACAAAGACGGTTCCAAACACCCGTTCATCAGAGCCTTGCTCGCAGGGGCTGGCAAAGAGGTTCGTGTGGTGCCGATCTGGAAATGAGGCCGTGCTAAGCGAATGTGGCCGAGGGGAAACTCCTCGGCCATTTCTGTACCTGCACACAGTGTTAATTTCCTTGTTTTTCTATAATTTTGTGGTCTATTACCTAACCTGTGGAAAACTCACTAGTTCCCCGTAAGTATTAGGCAGGGTCGCCGTCTACATATATAATGGTTTCCACATGGCGGGTTCAAAAACCACATCGACAAGCGGAAGCCAAGAGGAGCGCTTTTTAGAAGCGTTTTCTGAATACAACGACGCTCTTTTTCGTCACGCCGCCTTACGTATTAGTGACCGTGAACGGGCTATTGACCTCGTACACGATACTTTTACGAAAGTGTGGACATACATAAAGAATGGCCATGAAGTGGAACAGTATCGCCCATTTTTGTACAAGGTGCTCAATAATCTCATCATTGATGAGTACCGAAAGCAGCGGGAACAATCACTGGATGCCCTGTTGGCCCAGGATGGAGTGACCGAAGGCTCATTTTCTGAGCTGGTAGAGGATACGACCGAGGCTCTTGCCGCTACCCTTGATGGGAAGCAGGCGTTTGCCCTGGTAGCGACTCTGCCTGATGTGTACCGCGAGGTACTTCTCTTCCGGTTTGTGGATGGGCTCGGACCAAAAGAAATCAGTGAACTGGTAGAAGAATCGGAGAATGTGGTCTCGGTGCGTATCCACCGGGGATTGAAGCTCTTACGCGACATGATTGAAGATCGGAATAATCCTGATAAGGCAATCAAGAAGAAAAAGAAATAATATACATAATGAAACGATTTAGCGAACAGTTTAAGAAACAAGCATCCAGCATCCGTCTTTCGACGTCGGAGAAGGATGTTCTTCGTGATCGACTCACTGCGTATATGGCGTACCACCCAATTACGACTCCAGCCCCAAAGACTGCTACACCATCTCGTCGGGCGATGTTCACTGAACCATTTATCGAGTGGGCGATGCCAACTCGTCTTTACCGCCAGCTGGTACTCGGTTGTGTGGCTGTGGTACTCATTGGTGTTCCTGCCCTCGCGGAACGCGCTGTACCAGGTGATGTCCTCTATCCGATGAAGGTGCGTGTGAACGAAGAAGTGCGCGCGAGTCTCACCTCTGGTGGCTACGAAAAAGTCGCTTGGGAAACCAAACGCCTCGAACGTCGTATCTCCGAAGCTCGCCTCTTAGCGAAAGAAGGGAAGCTCACGCCAGAAATTGAAGCGGGTGTGATTGCAGCGGTCAACGCTCATCAAGAAGCCGCAGCGGGAGAAATTGCTACCCTACGGAGTACCGATGCTGATGCGGCCGCACTCGCTGAGCTTACCCTCGCCTCAGTCCTTGATGTACAGTCTGCGGCTCTCCGTGCCGGGGACACTGCCAGTACCACCGAAGGAATGTCTACCGTAGCTATCGCAATGGCTCTCGATGAAGCGCAGGCACATGTCGAGCAGGTATCGTCTGATGGGGTATCGTACGAACGCCTCGTCGCGCAGCTCGAACAAGAGACTACTCGTGGTCGTGAGCTCCTTCTCAGTATCAAGGATAATGCTACCGAGCAAGAATATACCGACCTTGAACGCCGCATTGGGGACGTGGAGCGAAAGCTGGCCCAGGGTGCCACTATTTATACTGAAGATGCGGTCCGTGGCCAGGAGTTCCTCACTCAGACCTGGCGTGATATGCAGGTGGTGATTACCTTTATGACCGATATTGATGTTCGTTCATCACTGGCAATCGAAAACCTCGTACCAATTGTCCTGACCCCAGAAGAAGAACGAGCCCTCGCAATTAATGCCTACAATGAAGCGGAATCAGCGCTGATTAAGATTGAAGAGACGCTCCCTGCGGTAGAAGATGCTGGTATCAGTGACAAAGTAGCGCTCACTATCCCACAAATCAAGGAGCTCCTCCTCACCGCCTCGACCTCACTTGATACTGATGTGGTGGTGGCCAAATCATCAGCCTTTGAAGCTCGTGACTACACCCGCTCAATTATGAGTCTTGCGTCATTCACCAATCCAGATCCTGATGCCGTCATGATGACGACTGGCTTGCCAGATGCCTCAAGTACCGCGACTTCTACTGATGATCTACTCGATACTGCTACTGATACTACCGAAGTATTGCCAAGTACTACACAGGTTGAGTAATTAAATATTGATCTAACAAAAGCGGCTGGTCTATAGACCAGCCGCTTTTGTTATGTGCTTTGCATTATTGTTCGATCTCCTCGGTAAGGAGGTTGGTCAGGAACGGTGTCATTGTCGTAGCAAAGATCTGAGCGCGGGAAGTGATGTCACCACTGAGGTGCTGATTGAGTGACGCATTGGTTTCTTCAGTAATAGTGCGATTGATATGGTCAATCGTGATAGCGCGGAGACTGCCTGGACCGTCAGCGGCGTCATTACCGCGGGTAGCAATCATCCCAATCACGTAGCCATCGGCATTAACGACTGGTCCACCAGAGGAGCCTTGTTGGCCCATGCTACTACCGCGGAGTGCGAGCACATCAACATCCTGCTTCCCGAAGGTGAAGAGCTCTGAGACCGAGGTGGTGGCACTGCGGGTGCGCAGGTTCGTATCGGTGTCTCCAGCGGCATAGACAGCGGGGTAACCAGCGGCAATCACTTCACCACGAATCGCATTTTTGGTCAGCTGGCCGTCATAGAGGGGAAGGGCAGTAAACTTCGCTGGGAGTGGTGCATCATCAACTGACTTGGTGATATGTAAGAGGGCGTAGTCTCGTTCGCCAGTACCACTGGGCGACGTCGCATCAATCAGTGAAGCATGTTCTGATACCCAGGCCGGTGGAATATAGAGAAGCTCAGCCACGTAGCGCGGAGCAGCCGGGGAACCGGTGCGGATGGTACAGGTACTTTCACCCAAGGCACCAGAGGCCTCAAGAAGGAGGAACTGCGCGACGTGCGCATTGGTGAGGATAATACCGTCTTCACTGATCACAAAACCGGTACCGGTGGTCGTACGGATAGTACGTTCGGTCACGAAGGTGCAGTAGATGTTCACAATCGCTGCTTCAGGATTGGTGGTTGGGGTGGCAACAGCCGTGGTACTTTCGATGACGGTCGCTTTTTGGTACTCGGCACTACGCTTGAGGATGTCCGGGATGCGGGCAAAGATAGATTCCAGTCGAGTTGGTTCGGCACTGACGGTATCGGCCTTGGCTTCTTCTATCGACGCTGACTCAGTTGGAGCTGGTTCCTCGGCACCAAAAAGATTCTCGATGCCAACAGCGAGATAGTTAGTAAAAGAGAGGTAGGCCATCAGTCCGGCCACCAAAATATCGATAATGAACTGCATAGGGGTAGTATACCATCATGCTCTAAATAGAACATGCAAAGTATGATGGATAGCATATGATATAATATCGATATGAACGCTAAGCAAAAAGCTATTGAGTTACGCCAAGCGGGGTATTCCTATCGGTATATTCACGAGAAGACCGGATTGGCCAAAAGTACGTTGTCGTATCATCTGGCTACTGTGCCATTTACTCCAAATGCCTACACGCAAAAAGAAAAGAAACAAGCGCAACAAAAATCAGCCGAGACCAAACACCGGCAAAAAGTGTCGAGAATCAACACGGCCGAACAAATTGCCCAAAAAGAAATTGGCAAACTATCAAAACGTGACATTTTCATGGCAGGTATAGCCCTGTACATTGGTGAAGGAAGTAAAACTCAAAACATCGTGCGGTTGGTAAACAGCGATGTGCGGGTAATTGGATTATTTTTACGCTGGCTAGAGGTCATCGGGGTTCCCTTGTCTCATGTCAAAGCAAGAATCCATGCGTATCCCACGACGGACTTCAAAAAAGCCCAAGAATATTGGTCGAATCATACCCATATACCGGCCAGCCAATTTCAGTCACCTTGTATCGACAGAAGACAAGGAAAAGACAAAAAACGAGCTGGCACACACGAGTGGGGAACGCTCCACCTAACGGTCGGGGCAAGGGGGAATAGTGCTTTTGGCTCGGCACTTTCGAGGAAAATCACCGCCTATATGGATCTGTTACTAGGTTGATATTATGACCTAAATTCTGTATACTGCCTGACGTAGCAAAAGAATGACAATTTAAAAGCGGGCGTAGTTTAGTGGTATTGAGGAAGTATTGGATACTTCCGAAAAACTGGCTTCCAAAATAAAGCCAGACACCAAGTCCTCTTTTGAAACAAAACAACAAAATATTGCGGGCGTAGTTTAGTGGTAAAATGACTGGCTTCCAACCAGTAGATGGGAGTTCGATTCTTCTCGCCCGCACATACTAGCGAGACCTACTGAGAGGCTTAAATGCCTCTATAAACCAGTAGAGTCAAGTTGAACAGAAAAAGCACCCAACCAAACGGGTGCTTTTTCTGTTGTTACTACTTACGCCGTTGTACCTGGGAAATGATTACAACAAACTCTTCTCAAGTGAACTTACCCAACTTTCCTTCATTTGGCTTTTTACACTGCTTCAAAGATTGCATCAGATTCTGACTTAAATCAGATCCTTTTTCTTTGATTCAAACTCCTCTTTGTTGATTTCACCTCGTGCGTATCGTTCCTTCAAAATATCGAGTGGTGTTTTTTCGCGTGAGCCACCATGGTTATGACCATTTCCAACACCTCCACGTACCAAGGCGACAATTCCCCAGATTACAAGGCCCCAAAAGAGCACCATAAAAATCCAGCCAAATCCGCCAAAGAACGGAAATCCATATCCCATCATAGAATTATTAAATTGTTGATTATTAAATCCGGTGGGAGACGACCACCCTCCCATCATCATTGGCATCCACCCACCGGTGATGCGCGTCACGTTCGTTGTTGTGTCGCACCCAGAAAGTTCTTTGCCAAGTGCAATATGAATCTGTTCCTCTCCATCTTCGCCATGCCGCTGTATGAGCATGGCATTCATGGTGGCATGGGAGGTTCCCGTCATTTGTCCCATGAAGTATTCACCAAGGACACCGAATTCATCATCAGAAAGATTTGCACACTCTACTTGCTTTGCTTGGAATCTATCCCAGACTTCTTTTCCTTCCTGTTCTTCTTCGGCAGTGTGTGCAACAATCTTTTCCCAATCTGCACCCGAGTTAGAGAATCCACCCATCATTTGGGCGTTCGCTTGTGTCGCAAACGTGCTCATGATACAGGTGACAAAAATTGTGAAGAGAAACTTTTTCATATTGAAATGGTTAGCCGAATACCAGAACTTTGTCTGAACTCTCGATCATCGCTAGGAGGTCGGTCATGGTGGAGACGGGACAAACATTACTCTCCTCTTTACCGCGCATCTTAAGGCAGGTACCACAAGCGTAGATGTTGCCCTTTAACTCTTTGAATTCAGCTACCTTTGCTGAAATATCAAAGTTTGTGCTGTCAGGAATAGTATCAAGTTCTGAACCCTCACTCATTAAAAAGATTTCTACTTGTCGCCCCGCTTGGAGTGCAGTGATACCGAGACGGAATGCATTCCACACGTGCTCGGGATTATTGGACTGAAGAATGATTCCTAGTTTCATTGCTGAATTGTATGCTCCTTGCAAGGGGAGTCAAGCGTAGCAATGTGTGAAACAGATTTTTGAATATAGGCTCTACATTTTTAATTAATCACTAAGTGTAAAAGAATGATATCGGGGTGCAGGTATCTACACTGTTCGTAAGTCTAAAATTTTGATATCATTCTATTCATGTTTTACGGTTCACGAGTGATGCAAAGAGTGATTGGGGTGCTTTTTCTCCTATCTCTTGCTGTGTCGCTTGGATTTGGTTACTTCCATGTAAAAAACATGGGATCTATGGATATGCCGATGCCCGGCTGTCCATTTATGATTGATACGAGTGTCGTTTGCTCAATGGACCCTCTTCAACATATCGAAGCATGGCAGCATCTGTTCACAGCAATACCAAGCGTTGGAATTACTGCACTCGTCTTGCTCTTGGGCATACTCGCACTTTACACCTCTTCAGTATTTCCTCAATTCCTCAAACATCTCAGTGTCGAATTGTTATTGCGAGTACCTGCACCCCAAACGCTGAATGTTTTTCGGCAAAACTATCTCCAAGAATTTTTCTCAAGAGGTATCTTGAATCCAAAGCTTTTCTAAGGTACGCGATATAACGCGCCATCGACTGGTGTGTATTTATTCGTGTAACTTTTTCTTTGTGATGAATATGAAAATCTTTATTGCAGTAGCCGTAGGCTTCATCCTCGGATTTGGCACAAGCTACAGCGTGAATACTTCAGAAGCACCTTCCGTGGAACAGATTTCTGATGGGACAAATAAAAATATATCCGAGCAAGTCACGACAATGAAAGACTCAATGGCAGATATGACAGGTACTCTCGCTGGTAAAACAGGAAGTGCACTTGACCGTACCTTTATCGAAAACATGATTGTGCACCATGAGGGGGCCATAGCGATGGCAGAAGTGGTTGTTGGGTCAACGAAACAACCTGAACTAAAAGCGATGGCAGAAAATATTATCAATACCCAACGTTCAGAAGTTGAAACTATGAAAGGTTGGCTTAACAAGTGGTACGGACTATAAAAATCTTATGGAAGAAACAAAAATATCAAAACTGAGCCCATATCTTATGCCAATTGCGGTAGTTATTGCAGGCGGGCTCATTGCAGGCGCAGTGTTACTGAATGGAAGTACGGAAAAAGTAACACAACAGAAGAATACTAATCCGACTGCACAAAATGTTCCTGAACAACAGGTTGGTTCAACGGACGCGGTAGCGAAAGTAACCGACAAAGACCATATCAAGGGTAATCCTGACGCACTCGTGAAAATAGTTGAGTATTCAGATTTCGAGTGCCCATTCTGCAAACAGTTCCATAACACGATGAACGAGATTATGGACAAGTATGGAGCAAGTGGCGAGGTGGCATGGGTATTTAGACAGTTTCCCCTTGACCAACTACATCCAGTGAAAGCGCAAGCGGTTGCGGTGGCATCAGAGTGTGCGAATGAACAGGGTGGAAATGATACCTTCTGGAAATTCACGGATAGATACTTCGAACTCACGCTCACCAATAATCGTACTGACATAGATGTGGTTATTCCACAAATTGCAAAAGAAATAGGACTTGATATTCCTGCATTCAATACATGTCGTCAAAGTGGTAAGTACAATGAACACATACAGGGCGACATCGCTAATGCGGTTGCAACTGGCGGAAGAGGTACTCCATGGAGCGTGGTCATTGCACCAAATGGAAAGACATTCCCTATAAATGGCGCACAACCACTAGGAGCGGTTGAACAGATCATCGAGTTGGCGAAGAAGGAAAAGTAATCAGTACCGTGATTCAGCAACTACTCATCGTATTCGCACGTCCAATTCACACACTCATTGCGTCTGTTGTGGGAGTGACTGTGTTTACCGTGGCAGTATGGTTACCGAATCTAATACTCATAGGAACAGTACTCACATCGAATACTGCAACAGTGATCGAAAAAGTACAAATTCTCATAAGTTTGTATGGAGGAATTGCAACTAATTTCACGATAGTATCTGCACTCTATACGATTCTCATTGCAATACTCTTCGGTGCGTACAGCTCACTCCTTGTCTATTACATTCGCACCGTGCAGACAAAGAGTAATGATGCCGTCCCAGTCAGTGCATTTGGTGTTGGTGGTGTCGTGAGCGGGTTCTTTGGTGTGGGGTGCGCCGCATGTGGGACATTCATTCTCACCTCGCTCCTTACCTTCAGTGGCGCAAGTACATTCCTCATACTCTTACCATTCGGAGGTCAGGAATTCGGATTCTTAGGAGTGGGGCTACTTGCATACGCTGTATATTCGCTCCTTAAGAAAATGAACCAACCACCCGTGTGCAGTATTTAAACGAATTAACAATCTTAAAATTATGGGATTAGACACAAATAACAACAAAGCCTTCCAGATCGCTGTATGGACTATTTTTATAGTCGCTATAGTAGGGAGTCTTATATGGATGCGTAATGCGGGAACCGCGCAAAAGCCAACAACATCATCTGTAGCTGATACTGACCTTCTTACCGTGGTAGCTGACGATTACGCCACAGGTCTTGCTGGTGCCACAGTCACCGTAATTGAGTATCTCGATTTCGAGTGTGAGGCTTGCGGTGCATATTTTCCTCTCGTAAAGCGACTCTCACAAGAATATAAGGACAAGGTACTCTTTGTCTCTCGTTATTTTCCATTACCTGGACATAAAAATGGTATGACATCAGCTCTTGCGGTTGAAGCTGCCGGAAGACAGGGTAAATATTGGGAAATGTATGACCTCGTATTTGAAGAACAGAAGAAATGGGGTGAGCGATCAGCTGCCGACCCGACGATTTTTGAACGATATGCAGAACAACTTGGGCTCGACATGGAACGTTTCAGGCAGGATGTGGGTTCACAGGAAGTGAAAGACCGCGTATTGAGAGACAGAGATTCAGGTAATCAACTTGGAGTAAACGGTACTCCTTCTTTTTTCCTCAACGGGAAAAAGATACAGAACCCCCAAGGGTATGAAGCATTCAAGGCGTTACTCGATAATGCGCTTGCACAGTAAAATACATATGAGAATTTTTGGGGATGGAAGTAAAAAAACAACAGGGGAACCTTCAACAAGGAAAGATTTCGAATATCTACAAAATGAGATGGTGTATTTTGATTCCGCCTGCCAGACGCTTCGTCCACAGCCAGTTCTTGATGCAATGCTTTCGTATTTTCAAGAATTCAATGCGTGTGGCGGACGAGTTAAGTATGCATGGGGTAAAAGAGTGGATGACGAGGTAGAGGCTGTCAGATCAAAAATACTGCATCATTTTGGTAAATCTGAAAAAGAGTACGTGGTTGCCTTTACATTAAATACCACCTATGGACTCAATCTTGTTCTGAACCAAATCCCAATCGGAGTATATACACAAATCATAACGTCAGAGATTGAACATAATTCTGTTTTTCTTCCCACACTTGTTACAGCAAAAAGACTTTCTATACCACGAGAGATTCTTAAGCGAACAGAGAATGGGTTGCTCGAGTATCAGAATGAAGACATGGCAAAGGCAGTTTGTGTTCTAAACGCTGTCTCAAATATTGATGGGAGAGTTCTGCTAAATGCCAAAACGCTAGCGCATGACTTACACAGGATGGGTGGGGTTCTGATACTTGATGGTGCACAAAGTATGGCTCATGATCCATCTCTTTTGCGAGAGGTAGATTTTGACGCTCTCTGTTTTTCTGGGCATAAAACATATGCGCCAAGTCTCGGGGTTGTTGTCATCAGGAAACGATTCTTAGATTCTCTAGATTTGTCATTTGTCGGTGGAGGTATGGTGGAAAAACTGGACGAGAATAACTTTACCTTTCCGACACAAGACCCAGCATGCAAACTTGAACCTGGACTTCAAGATTTCGCAGGGATTGTTGGACTAGGTGTGGCACTTAATTGGCTTGAAACATATAAACCGCAAGGACAAAAACAAAAAGAATACCAAGAGGGTCTCGTCACCACGATTTTTGAGGGTCTCTCAAAACTACCGAATCTAAAAATCTTGAATAGCACACCTAGCACAATTATTAGTTTCTATTCAGAAAAAATTGATTCACATCGACTAGCAACGTTCTTATCCCAACAAAACATTATGGTACGGAGTGGCTACTTTTGCTGTCACTATTACCTTCAGAATGTAAGAAAGTACCCACCACTCACTCGCATATCGCTTGGACTGCACAATACAGAAGCTGACGTACATGCATTTCTGAATGTTATGGAAAAGATTATTAAAAATATTGAATAAATAATATGTTTTGTATTGCTGCGTTTATTATATTCCTTGTTCTCGGCATATTCTCTGTTCGGTATCGCTTGCTTGCAAAAAAAGCATGGCGATGCGTGGCAAGGAAACTAACCTTTCGGCCGTGTGAAGTAGGATTTAAAGAGGATGCGAAAAACGTACTCATTGGGAAGCTCATTTTCACAAGACCGAGACTCGCAAAGTTTCTGGACAAGTGGATTGAGGTTTTTGCAACAGTGTTTGTTGTTCTGAGTGTGTGGAGTCTATTCGTGGTGTTCCAAAGTGGACTTAATCTTTTTGTGTATGACACCTGTAACCCAAAAGATGTTGAGTCTTGTTCTTTGGGTGGAGAGTCATGCGGAATATCCTCAGGCCAACAGACCTTCGTTGAGTCGCTGAAAAGTCTTACTGTTTTAAGTTGGGCAAGGCATGAGACTCTATTTTTTGTAGATACTATTTCTCGGATACCTGACCGTTTTAAAGATTGGGATCCAAAGGAGTATCTTGCTCCAACTTCAACTTATTACAAGCCGTATGACCCACAAAAACTCACCGCACTTGAAGTTATTGATCCGAGTTGTAAGTTCTGTGCGAAGTTGTTCAGAAATATTAAAGACGCAAAATTTGAGGATACGTACAATCTGACATACATACCGTACGCTATACCGAATCCCGCATCACCGCAGGGTTACAAATTCCCAAATTCTCGTCTGATAGTATCGTATCTTGAAGCGGTAAAATTGTATCCCATCGACTCTGAAATAAGTCCAGATTGGCAGATCCTCGAACGACTTTTCCTCAGTACGTCACCAGATGGTAGGCCGTATCAAGAAAACTTCAATCTCCTCTATTCTAATGAAGAGGCCGAAGCCGTCTTGGTTCTATGGCTCAAGGATATCGGATATGACGACACGCAAATCAAAGCAATCCAAGAAGCGACTCAATCAAGCGGAGTCAAAAGCACAATTGAGAAGCAGGAGAAAATTGTTGAAGAAAGTATTAGGACAATTAAAATCCCGACCATCATTTTTGATGGTCGAAGGTACGATCGTGTAATCGGGGAAGAAAATCTGAAGTAAGAAGATGACAAAGTCTGACCAATACATCAAATAAATAGTACTATCTAATTAAATCAATACATATGGAAAATACACCTACGCCAGTAGAAGCAGTTGAAATAAGTTCAACAAAAGAGACAGAGACGCCAAAAGTTACCTTTACGCTGAAGCGGTCATCACTCCTCTACGGGGCTATTACTGTTGCCGCACTGTTTGTTGTCGTTGCGTTTCTCTTTACGAGGGGGTTTATTGTTGCGGCTACCGTGAACGGTAGTCCGATTAGTCGCCTCGCAGTGATACAAGAGCTTGAGAAACAAGGAGGCAAACAGGCACTGGAGGCAATGGTGAACGAAAAGCTTATTGAGACAGAACTTGCGAAGGGTGGTATCTCTATCGAGGCTAGTGATGTTGATGCAAAAATAAAAGAGATTGAAGCACAAGTCGCCACACAAGGTGGTACGCTTGAGGAAGCGCTCGCATCACAAGGGATGACAATGGAGCAACTGCGTGCACAACTCACAACACAACTGAAACTTGAGAAACTCCTCGCTACAAAAGTCCAGGTTACACCAGAAGAGGTGGACGCATATATTACGGAGAATAAGATTACTCCACCGAAAGATGTGAGCCTTGAGGAGGTAAAGAGTCAAGTTACTGAACAGTTGAAGCAAGAGAAGTTCCAAGCAGAAGCCCAAAAGTGGGTTGCTGATATTACCGAAAAAGCAACCATAAAATACTACGTCACGTATTAACAATCACATCTATGAAACAGACTACGGTACATACAGAACACACTCGAGATGCATGCTGTGATGTCAGTGCTCCAAACGCTGACAGTAGCGAGCGCGAAGAAAATGAATCTCGCCTTAAGTTCTTCACTGCAATCTCGGGCATGTTGCTCGGAACCGGTTTCTTGTTGTCTTTCACGGAAGGCATGGGGGGGTGGAGCACACTTTTCTACCTACTTTCAGTTGGGGCGGGAAGTATTTTTGTGGCGAAAAGTGCGTGGTACGGCCTCACCCGAAAGAAGTTCCTCAATATTAGCTTTCTTGTGGTCATTGCATCACTCGGAGCACTCTATATTGGAGAATACGGTGAGGCAGCGGCAGTGATATTTTTATTTTCGCTTTCAGAATTGTTTGAATCTTTTGGCGTTGAACGTTCACGGCGTGCCGTCTCAGCACTCTTGGAGCGTTCGCCGAAGACAGCTCGGCTTCTCGACGGCACTGTAGTTCCTGTTGAACGTGTCACCGTTGGTTCAATTGTTGTTGTTCGACCAGGTGAGCAAGTACCCTTAGACGGAACGGTTGCCAAAGGCACATCATCCATCGATACATCAGCAGTCACTGGTGAATTTGCACCTGTCGACGTGCAGGTTAAAGATACTGTCTTTGCCGGGACAATGAATATCCAAGGGTATCTCGAGATTATGGTCGTGAAGAAAAGTGATGATTCAATGTTTGCACGGATTATTGCACTGGTAAAACAAGCGCAGGCGTCGAGAGCACCAACTGAAGCATTTATTGATTCATTTGCACGATACTACACACCGATTGTTGTCGTTCTTTCAATACTTGTAGCGACCGTACCCGTATTTCTTCTCGGCCAGTCATTTGATACGTGGCTCTATCGGGCACTTGTTCTTTTAGTCATCGCATGTCCGTGTGCGCTAGTTATTTCAACACCAGTCGCCATTGCTTCAGCTATTGGAGGTGCGTCTCGACATGGAGTACTTATTAAAGGCGGCGTGTACCTCGAAAAGCTCGCAAAGATTAAAAGTGTTGCGTTTGATAAGACACGAACTCTTACCCATGGTCGCCATAGTGTTACCGATGTCATTACGTTCGGTAACCCCAGCGAGGATCAGGTGATTGCTGATGCGGCAGGAATTGAACAGTTTTCATCACACCCCCTCGCGGAGTCTATACTCACATATGCCAAGGAGCGCAACATTACACCGCACACCATGCACACATATGAAAATGTTGCAGGCAAAGGTGGGCACGCGGAATGTTCGGTGTGCGATGCTCATAACTACATCGGCAATACGAAGCTCATGCGTCAGTATGGGATTGCAGACAGCGCGTTCATAGGTGATGTAGACCGCTTGGAAAAAGAGGGTAAAACGGTTGTACTTGTCGCAGAAGGAAAACAAATTATCGGTGCGATAGGAATATCTGATGTAGTGCGCGAAGAAGCACAGGGCGTTATTGCGTCACTCACTCGCCTTGGCGTCGTAAGTAGTATGCTCACGGGGGATAATGTACACAGCGCTGCCGCTGTTGCGCGTATGGTCGGCATTACCGACATTCACGCTGCGCTTTCGCCAGAGGACAAGGTAGAGACAGTGAAAGTACAGAAGCAGACATTTGGCACCATTGCTATGGTGGGAGACGGCATCAATGATGCGCCTGCACTTGCACTCTCTGATATTGGTTTTGCAATCGGCGCTGGAGGAACCGATATCGCAATTGAGACTGCTGATGTAGCGCTCCTATCAGGAAATTTGGAATCCATTCCCTATGCAGTGCGACTCGCACGCAAAACGATGTCTGTGATACGAGCAAATGTCGTCCTTGCACTCGGTATAAAGGTGATATTTCTTGCCCTCGTTATTTTTGGAATGTCGAATCTTGTTTTTGCCATCGCTGCCGATTCAGGTATGGCACTGGTCGTCATTCTTAACAGTCTGAGACTTTTTTCAGCAAAGTAGCAGTATGGATGCAATTGCTATTGTTGTTGGGTCTACACTTCATTTAGTCGTTGTGTTTGTTGCTGTTTTATTTTTCCTCTCACTTTCTGGTAAGAGAAAGACGATATTCGCATATCGGGCACTTCTCGCACTTCCAATTGCATTTCTTCTCGGACGCCTTGCGAGTCTCATTATTTTGAGCCCTCGACCGTTTGTTGTTGAAAATATTCAACCCCTTATTGCACATGTGCCTAACAATGGATTTCCCTCTGAACACATGCTCCTCGTCTCAACGATTTCCGCCCTCATCTACACGGAGAATAGATCACTCGGACTTGCCCTTGGTGTGCTCGCTATTCTTATCGGTGTTGCGCGCGTATGGGCAAATGTTCACCACGGGATTGATATCGTGGGTGGTGCGGGTATTGCGGTGTTCTCAGTCATGACCTCGTGGTATTTGGTGCGTTGGCTACACAACTCCCATGCAAGCCGACTACCATTCTTGAGAAATAGTTAAATCCATATGATAAAAAATCTTGTATGTAGTGTTTCTATGTCTTTGTTACCTTATTTTCACTATTTTACTAAATATATTTAGAGACAGGAATTCTTAATCGTTTGTTAAATCATGCTTAGTCGTTTTTCTTTTAGTGTCAACTTACTTTTTATGCAAAGTAGTAATTCTCTCTTTTCAAAAATCTGACCCTCTCGCAGTATATATTTTGCATAGTTTCTGATATCAATATCGGATACTTTCACATTGGATTCCTTTTGTCCCAATAGCCCTGACTGGAACTTCTTAAGTCTCTCAATTTCAACCTTGATTTTTTCTTTCATTCCAATGTTGTCGAGGTCAATTTGGTCCATCAGTCCTGCCAATTGTTCAATGAGGTCATCCTCGTTTATGTACCCACACTTGCATTGCTTGTCGTTATGTTTGGTACAGCCGTAGTAAACATACCGATGCACGTTTCCGTTTTGTTGCACCTTGAACTTTTCATCAGCAGTGATGCTTGAACCACACAGTCCGCAAGACATCAGCTTTGTGAAGGCAAATTCCTTGCTGTTACCTTTCGTTATCTGCACAGCAATCTTTTCTTGCACTTGATCGAAGAGTGCTTTGCTAATCAGCGGTGTGTGTTTACCTTGATACCATTGACCACCACCTTGCGGGTATTCAAACGAGCCGTAGTAGAAGTGATTACGAAGGATGATGTATAAGTTACCAAGGTGCAGGTGTTTTCCTGTCTTTGTCTTAAACTTTATTTCATCTTTGAGCCAGAAGTATAATTTGCGACCGCTGTAGTTTTCATACGCTATCTTCTCGAACATTTTCTTTATCACTGGTCCCCTTGTGGGGTCTACTTCCACTTCACATCGCTTGTCTCGATTCTTGTTGCTCAAGTATCCAGTAGGTGGACTGCATGGCCAGAGTCCCATCTCACACCTTGCCCTGAGTCCTCGCTTGATGTTCACCATCTTATTGTCATTCTCAAGCTTAGCTTGTGAACCCAGAATCATGAGGAGGAACTTTTCATTTGGATTGTTGCTGAATCGTTGTCCATAAGTGCGGATGTCTTGCAGCACCCCTAAGTCCATAAGGTCCACGATTCTTCCTAAATCTCCTGCGTTTCTGGAAATACGGTCAGCCGCCCATGTGAGGATGCCGTTGTATTTGCCTTCCTTGATACCTTCTACCAGTTCATTAAACACTGGCCTTGCTCCCGCTTCCTTGGCTGAGTGTGACTCTTTCTTAATTTCAACAATCTCAAGATTATCCCGCTCTGCCATCGCCAGCATCTCCTTGATTTGAGAGTCGATTGATAGGATTTGGGCTTCTTCGCTTTCCGTACTCTTTCTGGCGTAGAGGCAATATCGTACCGAGACCGCTATGGGCTCGATTCGCACTTTTGCCCCTATAGGTGCTTCTATTCTGCTCATATACAAACACTAATGACGCAGACTCTCCAGAGAGTCTAGGAGGGCTAGCTGTTGGTAACTATCGTCCAGTTTGTTCGGTATTTGTAGTATAATTCTAATTACCGAACAGAAGAAAAGTTATATATTAGTTCTTTTTTTGATATTTTGTATGGTTAAAGATAAAAAGCCCGAAAACATAAGAAAAATTGACCTTCATGAGAAGGCTCTTCCCGATCTTATAATTGCGGCACTTAGTAACGATCTAACGGCTATTCAGTCCCTTTCAGTCAAAATTGCTCGTTCACTCAGCGAGAGGGATCCGGTAGTGTCGTCGAAAATAATCAACATTGTTAGTGATTTTTCTATATCGCGTAATCCTTTGCGAGGCGCAGGCACACATCCAGTACCAACGGATATGGAAACTCAATTAGAGATAGCGAACGTGTCTACACCTAACAAGGCCTTGGATAAAAAGCCGATTCTTTCAAAAGAGGTTAATAATCAGGTTTCAGTTTTTTTACAAGAATGGGCACAACGCTCTCTGCTCCTTGAAAGAGGTCTTAACCCGAGTACAAATATCTTGCTTGTCGGCAAACCAGGAACAGGAAAAACTATGTTGGCAAAACATCTTGCAAATCAACTCGATTTGAACCTAGTCACACTAGACTTATCTGTTAGCATGTCGAGTCTTCTTGGAAAGACTGGTCAAAATTTAAGGAAAGTTTTTCAATATGTGAGACAAAATCCATGTGTACTTTTACTGGATGAATTTGACGCAATTGCTAAACGAAGAGACGATGTATCCGACTTAGGAGAAATAAAACGAATTGTGAATGTTCTTTTGATGGAATTAGATAATCTCCCTATAACATCTGTTGTCGTTGCTACGAGTAACCATCCCGAACTTCTCGACCCTGCTGTTTGGAGAAGGTTCGACCGAGTTATTAATATAGATATTCCTGGACAAGATGAACGTCAACAACTTTTAGTTAATGGTTTACTACCAATTTCTGATCTTCAAAGCAGTTCAACATCAAAAATAATTGATGTTGTTGTTGAAGTAATGAACGGGCAAAGCGCTTCGGCGTTATGTCAATTTTCCGACAGAGTAAATAGAAGAGTGATTCTACAACAAGTCGATTTAGATAAAGTGTTAGTTGAAGAGTTGGGCAGTTACATAGACAATAAAAAAACGAAAGGACTGATTTGTAAGGAATTAAAAGATGTTATGGGGGATCGTATAACAGTCAGACAACTATCAGACATAACTGGTCTTAGTCCTGCGGGAGTTCAACACCACTTAGCTAAATAATTATTATGCCAAACGAAAATAACGAGCGGCGCCCGATGCTACACAAGGGACAAGTGTACAGCAAGTCTGTTACGAAGAGATCTGGTGGTGGAGAAAAAATATTTAGTCGCAGTTTTGATGAAGCGTTAAATAATATAACCACCAGCCTACAGTCTACTCTCGACACTGTCGCTTCACTACCACAAGAACACAGACTCCCAAATGAATTCGTCTTCTGTATAAGAATGGATCCTGACTTTACAGCCAAAAGTTACTATCCTGATACATTCCTGCGTGCTTTTGATAAGGCCGGGGCTATAACAGAAGTTGGGTCAAGGAAATGGATAGAAGATCCAGAAACTGACGAAGCCCACGAGAAAGTAGTGGCTCGTGAAGGTAAGCTACTCTTTATCCGGTCAAACCAAGAGACGTTAACGGGATTCGTAAACTCTCTAAAGAATGGTGGAGTAACTTTTAACGAGACGCTCCAGAATGAAATGCGCACTGTCGAGGAGATAAATCTTCTAACCCCACAAGAGCGACTTCAAGGATTTGACGATGAGTGGATGGAAGGGCAAGTTGAAGTTGTTATACATCCATTTGAAACTGACGGGGATATTCTCACAAAACATTTTATAGAGAAGCTCAAAAGTGCTGGAGTAAACCAAACAAGAGTCCGCCTTAAGCACTATCCTGAAGGTTTAACGTTTGCCAGCTTTAAAGCAACGAGAAAAAGTTTAGAGGTACTCTCTCAATATAATCCGCTCAGATCAATGCATCCGCTTTCATTTAATGGTCTTCCTGAGATGCGTGGCTCCTACGGTACTCAAATGCCAAACGTTACACCATTAACTGAGAAGTCTTCCATCACAGTGGGTGTCTTCGATGGTGGTATTGAAGACACAAATAACTATTTTAATAACCAGACTGAAGGGATAGACCTGACCTCAAAAGCACCCATTGAGAATGGTTTGATGCATGGTACTGCTGTGACTGGTTTAATTTTATATGGTGAATTAAATCAATATCCAGCTGGACAACAACTTCCAACACCGCCCGTTTCTGTAAGGAGCTTCCGAGTGTTCCCTCTAGACGACGATACTGATATTGAAAACCAAGTCGAATTGTACGAAATCATAGATAAAATCGAAGACACAGTTCCAAAACAAACTGATATAAAGGTTTACAACATTAGCTTTGGTCCCTCTGGTCCAATTCTTGATGATTCAATCAACCGATTTACATGGGCATTAGATCGGTTAGCACATAAATATGGCATCTTGTTTTGTGTGGCGGTTGGAAATGACGGTGAAAAAACTCTTAATAGAGTTCAAGCTCCATCAGATATGGTAAACGGGCTTGGAGTTGGTGCGTATAACAAAGTAAACGGTGCTGTTGGCAGAGCTACATATAGTTGTGTTGGTCCAGGGCGTGAAGGAAATAAAATTAAACCTGATTTATGTGCGTTTGGAGGTTGTGCTCAAAATCCAATCCAGCTAGTTCCTATGGGAGGTAACAATCGACTGGCTGATATGGGGACAAGCTATTCCTCACCTCTTGTAGCAAGAGCAGCTGCTGAAATCCTTGGAAGAAGTAGTGACGAAGTTGATCATCTTGCGGTACGAGCAATGCTGATACATTCAGCCCAAAAGCTAAACGACGACGAATCTACTGACCTAGAACATGGCCACGGCATTATGTCTGATACAGTAGAAGAAATTATGTCATGTAAACCTGGTTCTTACACCTTACTCTACCGAGGTGCAATTGCTCCAGCGAAATATGCCGAACTGCAAATACCCTGGGACTCAGCAGTAACAAGTGGCACCGCTAAAATGAAATGGACTCTTGTAACTGAAAGTGAAATTGATCCTAACAGTCCAGACGATTACACAACTTCGTCAGTAGAAATGACTCTATATCCAAACGCTCACAAATATCGTTTTGTGCGATTTAACGAAGCAGGCAAGAAAGAGACTCGTGACATAGACATACGAGACGCTAACCAACTTCTTGAGGTTGCGGGATGGGATCAGAGCACTGTCCCTATAACAGCAACAGGGACTTCTACATGGGCAACAGAGGAAGAGGCTCGAAGAGATTTACTTAAATGGGATACTGTAGAAAAAAGAATGAAGGGTTTTCGAGTCAACTCAATTGCCAATCCTTGTTTTCACATACATGGTTTTAATCGAGGAATAAGAGTTGGTGCAAAATCCATTGATTATGCACTTGTACTTACTGTAGAAATTACAAGTACAGATATCGATTTGTATTCTTCAGTTGTACATAATTTTGGTGCCTTACAACCAATAAGACTAGTGAACCAAAACGAACTTGTCATCAACATCAACAGTTGATATTGACCCCTTCGCAAGACCCAATATGTAAGCTAAGGTACTGACTAATAGCGTAAATTACGCTATTATGTTCATTACACAACAAAGACCTAACCCGCCAGATTCGTCTGTCGGTATGGTCGGAAAACGTAAGCCACAGAAAACCCGTTATCAGGGCGTGGCTTACGTTATATGGGGAAACTCATATAGGAGCTTCGGCTCTCCTGGTAGCGGGCTTTGTGTATCCGCTCCTATTATCAAAACGTAAGCCACACGTATAATGCAATCATTCAAATTGTCGTCTCCAGAAAAAGACGATATACCGAAGGAAGAAGGTTCATCAGTTGCTAAAGGAATAATGAGTCTCCTAGTTCTAGGAGTCGGAGGATGGTTCCTCTTTGGAGGAGGACTCGAACAACAAGCCGCCAAAGATTTAGATAAAATTGAAGACCAAGTCGCTGTCGATTTCGTCAATCAATACAACCTAGCGAAGAAGTCTGGTGACGCCATCCAGATTTGTGTCCAAGCAGGAATGGTGTCAGCGGGATATCTCCAAGCAGAAGACCAAGCAAACTATTTGAAATGGAAAGAGATTGAGAAGGCTGATTGCAAGAATGCGGGTATGTAACAAGTAAAACCACTGGGTATGCCAGTGGTTTTATATTACTCATACCAGTCTTCAGGGTCACCACCACTCTCAATAAACTTCTTGTATCGATGCATCTTAGCGATGAATGGAATTGAAGCAATAGTAATCGGCGGAGTCATTCTTCAATTCGATATGGTGAGGTCGTTTTCTTCGGATGGTAATCCTCATGACAGTTACCGAGCTGAAACTTAATCGCACCCATGTCACCGTTCTGGATATTACGTATCAACTGTGAATGAGCAAGGTCATTCACAAATTCCTTGCCAGAAGCGATAGCAGTGTTTACCTTATCAGCGAAACCCTCGTCCTCCTTTCGCCAACGATAGTACGTGTCTCGACTCACTCCCGCTCGCTTGCAGGCAAAGCTCACATTACCTGACTCAGCGAGAGCCTCAAGAAGCTTATCCTGCTGACGCTTAATCCGAGCGTCGATAGCTGATGGTTTCTTCTCCATATCCAGTTAATGTGAGCCAGCGACGAATTATAGTTTCGCAGTATTCCGTATCCATCTCGACCATCACACATTTTCGCTTCGTATGTTCGCATGCAATCAAGGTTGAGCCACTACCACCAAACGGGTCATAGACGGTATCGCCAACATCTGTGCTATTGAGAATAAGTCGTCGCAGAAGTCCAATTGGTTTCATAGTCGGATGAAGTTTGCTCTGCTGGGGCTTTGGATGAAAGACAACTGATTTATCCTTACCTCGCTTGAAGTCATGAGTGCCTTTCCAGCCATACAAGATGAGTTCATGTTGTGGCATATAGTCGAGGCGACCGATGATAGCTTTATCCTTCACCCATATAACCAGTTGCGCCACTTTCATACCTGATTTAATACAGGCGTCTCGGAGAGCGAATATCATCTTGTCGCAATTGAAGATGTAGATACTGTTCTTCTTAGTTAGTTGAGCCAAGACAGGAGTAAGCCAGCCTTGCGTAAACGTAACGTAGGCGTCATCCGAGACAAAGCCATCGTTCGCAATATCCTTATCCTTCGCTACCGCATTCAACCCCCGCTTACTCGCCACATAATCAATTCCATACGGAGGGTCTGTAAGCAGAAGATGAATATCGCCGTACTCCTTCAGGTCAACCTTCGATGAGTCACCACAGATGAGTGTATGTTCGCCCAAGGTAACGACGTCGCCAGTCTTAATTGACTGCGACAGCTTTGGTGCCAGAGAATTTTTCATATCTGTTGATGATTACCTGACAAAAGACGGGGTTCATTTCAACCAAGAAGGCGTTACGCTTCATCTGCTCACACGCCAACAGTGTTGACCCACTACCCCCAAAGAGATCCAGCACGTTGTGTCCAATTTTGGTGCAACGACTCAGTGGTCGTTCATGCAGAGTGATTGGCTTTTGGGTTGGATGTTCATACGCATCACCCGCTACACGCTTGGCGAGCCAGATATCAATCATGTCGTTAATGTCGTCTGCGGTTGCGTTACCAGTCCCAACCTCAGGATTCAGAATCTCATGGAACTTCTTATGCTTATCTGAGAGATATGGCTTACCAGTCGTTCCATAGACACACGGTTCGTAGCACTTGTTGAAAGCAATCTTCGGAGTCGGATTGATTCCGTTCTTTACCCACAACGCCGTTCGCTTATAAGCGATACCGAGTTCCTCATAGAGGTTCTGGAGCATCCCAACGTATTTCTGGTCGCAGTACCAGAAGTGGTGAGCGTCTTTCTCACTGACCGACAACGCACTTTGCATGACCAACTTGAGGAAGATACGAAACTCAGTGTTTGTTTTCTTGTCATCTACCGTTCCACCATAGTTGGCGTTTCCTCCCACGCCCTTGTTGTAGTCGAGGGCAATGTTATAGGGCGGGTCGCAATAGACGGTCTGGATTCTCTGCTCACCCAGAAGTCGAGCGACCACTTCTTTATCGGTGCTATCACCACAAACAAGGCGGTGATTCCCCAGAGCGAATATATCGCCCGTTTTGATGTCGGTCTTCTCGGCTTCCTTGACCGCTTTCTCTTCATTAAATTCATCATCTTGCAGTTCTAGTACATCGTCCCAGATATCGGAAAGGTCTCCATCATCGAAGCCAATATCCAAAAGGAACGAGGTGTCGAAGCTCTTCAGGAGTTCGTAGTCCCACGAGCCTGTATTGCGATTAGAACGCAGAAGATACTCCTTGAATTCGGACGTGGTGAGCAAGCGATTCGGGACACGGACTTCAATTTCTTCCTGTCCACGACCGAGTGCCTGCATAATCTTCAGTCGAGCGTGTCCTGCCACTACAGTATTGTCTGTATTGATAGCGGGAATCTCGACGAGATTAAATTTAGTAATACTTGCCTCGAGGTCACGGCGTTGCTTATCAGAAAGCGTACGCGGGTTCTTCTCGTAGGGGATGAGGTCGTCAACGAGACGACTCTCGGTGTGCCATGTAAGTTTGGCTGACATAAGTGTTATAGAGGTTTGGTTATCTCCCTCTACACACCTCTGCTGAGATTTCAGGCTGACTCCTTTTCTACAAATTTCAGGTAATCCATGATTTTGTAGCCCTTCAAATGTGCAAACGGGTCAACAAATCGATACCATGGCTCAACTCGATGCCACGTCTTGCCGTCTTTCTCAAATGGATAGACTTGTGATTCAGTCATTTTCTTTGGTGGCAACAATTCCTTGTTATCTTTCACGAGGATAATGTAATAGTGA
>ERZ724520.404-NODE-404-length-23508-cov-4.430009_pt1 | contig 23508 bp, 14 predicted proteins | sample MGYA00376053_ERZ724520 | MGnify/ENA primary metagenome ERZ724520 (study PRJEB28724, sample SAMN07190886) | activated sludge metagenome | isolation source: activated sludge of sewage treatment plant in Hong Hong | place: USA: Christiansburg, Virginia | collected...
TATTTAACGGATTGCAAACACAAATGGTTTCGCAATTAACTACAAATAGAGATTATATCTCACATCCAGGCTCAATAGGAGATTCTTTAGAAAACGTTTGGATTGAATGGCTACGAAATTATCTTCCAAACAGATATTGTGTTGATAAAGCAATTGTTATTGATTCAAATGGCGACACAAGCCATCAAATAGATGTGGTTATCTATGATCAGCATTTTACACCTTTTGTTTTCAATCAAAATGGATTTAAATATATTCCGGCAGAAGGAGTATATGCGGTTTTTGAAGTTAAACCTGAATTTAAGGGACATATAGAATATGCAGGGAAAAAAATAGAGAGTGTTAGAAAGCTCAAGAGAACTTCTGTAGGTATTATTAATGCAGGAACAAAAGGAAACGGAAGAGCGTTGACCAAAATAATTGGCGGGATTTTGGCTAGTACTAATGGAGTTTCAAACAAAACTATCGAAAAGAACTTAAGATCTCTAAAAGGATTACAATCTTTAGAGATGGGTTGCGCTGCTGATTTTGGTAGTTTCTATGTTGATTATAATGGATTTGAACAAGATACTAAATCAATTGATTTTATGAAAAGTATCAATGAATATTATGATAAAAGGAATTTTAACAAAATTGTTTTTAGCAATGATGATAATTCTATGATTACATTCTTTTTACAGTTAACACATTACCTGCAACAAGTAATTGGAACAGTAGCATCAATAAATTTGAATGAATATTCTAAAGCTGTTGGATTTACAATTGATGAGAATATCTAAAAAAAAAGACACCTTGTGCCTTTATTAGAGAAGTTGTTTCGTTTCTTCATTAGTTTTTTAATGAAGAGAAGAGACAACAAAGCCTGATATTGTAGTTATCGATATTGAGGAAGTCATTTTTGGTGCTGTTTTTAGGAACGTTTTGTAAAGCTGGTAATTAAGTTAGTCATTGATCAATTTATCAGTTCATGATATTGGGGTTGCTAAGGTAATTTTTCAAAAACCGATTCTTCTGTCGTGATGCGTGTTTATTTTATTCCATTTTTCATTTTCGCAAAAGAAAAGGATTTTATTGAAGTCGATTTTTTTGCTGAATATGATTTCTTCCATGAGGCATTTACGGGCAATGTTTTCCATTTCACCTCCTGAAAATTTGAATGTAGCGCCTAATCGAATCGCTTCTTTCTTGGATAGTGATGGAAGCTTGGAATACCAGATTTTGGCAGCATTTTCGGGACTGGGTGCTTCAAATCTTATTTTGAAGAGGAACCTTCTTTCGAATGCGGAATCGAGATTATCGACTAAGTTTGATGTGGCGAACAGAATACCATCAAAGTTTTCTAGTTCGTCTAGGAGTATGTTTTGGATGGCATTTTCTGTATCAGCTGTGGAAGTTGCGCCCGCGCTTTTTCGTTTTCCAATTATGGCGTCTGCTTCATTGAATAATAGAATAGGACATATTTTTTCTTCTTTTTTGTAAGTGTAGTAGTCGGTAAATATCTTTTTTACCAATTTTTGACTTTCTCCAAACCACATTGATTTTGTTTCAGAAATGTCTACTTTAAAAATGGGCCGGTTGTATCTTTTTGCGAGCTGGAAAACGGTTTCGGTTTTTCCGGTACCAGGACTACCATATAAAAGTGCTGTGACACCAATCGGCATTTTTTTTTGATGTAGTGCCTTTTGTAATTTCGCAAAGGTTGTTGTTGGCATGCTTTTGATTAGAGGTTCTAGATTTTCTTTTTCTGCTGGATTGTAGAGTAAACTAACTTTTTGAATCTTATCAGGATAGATCAATTTTTCGTTTTTGTCTCTAGTATAGCCAATCTTGATGCCTTCCAGTTCCAGTAACATATTTAAGGCTTTTTCTGTTAGTTGAACTCGGTGTTGGTTAGAAAATTCATTGTTGTCTTTTTTAATCAGATTGAGTTTGTTTAGTTTGGTTCTTCCCTCCAAGAAGGTGGTGACAAATGTGATAGTGTCTCTTTTGTTATCTGTGAAATCGTTTACGGTGCTTTGCAGCGAAGACGCAAAGTTGTTTTCTCCCACTGCTATCGCATCAATGATTACATCGAAAAAAATGAATGACTCTATGGGGTCTAAATTCTTCTCGGCAAATGTGACTAATCTATAATTGCTGTATTTTTTGAATAATTGTTTGAATTCATAGAGGAACTGATTGTACTCGATTTCTCCATCATCTTTGAGTACACTCAATTTATCAATATCTCCTAAGAATTCATGAAAGCTTTCCTCTTTATTTGTCTTTTGAATAAGCTCTGATGGTATTGGTTCATTTCTTAAAATGAAGTCTATGATGTTTTTTTTGGCGGAATAATATTCTTTGGAATGTCTCAAGTTTTTCCGTTTGTCGATGATACTTCGATCTACTAAGTTCGTGAATGCACTGTGATGTGATAAGAAAGCTAAATTTTCCATTTCATAGAAAGAAACCAATTCCTTAATTTCTATTTCATCTAAGATGGAAAGACTTATCACTGTTGCAAGAATGATACTTTCCATTTCTGTTATTGCGAAGTAGTTGCTGACTTGATTGATTTCCGCTTCAACCGGATTATACTTGTCGAGATTCAACTTGGATCCTGTAGCACATTGATGAATAGCATCAATTGCTTTTAGTATTGTTTTTTGTTCTGTTATCATAGCTTCATTTTTTAATATGAAGCAAAAATAGAACGACACACCGTCAAGATGTGTCGTTGTGATTTAAAACCAAAAATATATTTACAAGGTTTTCAAATACTTGGTAAATAAAGTAGCGCAAGCTCTAGCATCACTCAAAGCGTCGTGATGATTCAAAGGAATTTTATGTTCTTGGCACAAATCAGCTAAGTTGGATTTGTAGATTTTGTACGTACAAAACTTATTGTATTCTGGAGAGGGCAAGCCATAATATTCTAATGTCTTTGATAATACCGGAAAGTCAAAACTAAATCCGTTGTGTGCAATTACATTTTGGTTTTTGATATATGGTTCAATTTGATGCCATATATCATTAAATGTTGGGGATTTGAGCGTGTCTTTAGATGAAATTCCATGAATATCTGTAAATCTATCCCAGTAATAGTTATTTGGTGGTTGTACTAAAATATCCAATTCTCTTATGACGATCCCATTTTCAACTCGTATTAATCCCACTTGGCAAATACTCCATCGATACCCTTGAGCAGTTTCAAAATCTATAGCGGTAAATGTTTTCATGTTATTGGTATAATGCAGCCATGTTTAGGATTCGCGATTTGATGTTTTGTTTTAATGTATCTGGTGCTATTACAGTAACTTCGTCACCATATTTGAGAATTTCCATCACGAAATCTTGAGTAGGATGCATAAAATATGCAAAGTGACAATTCTCTTCATCTTCTGAAATGAGTTCTTGAGAAGTATGCAGCGGAAGTGACTTAATGTATTTAGATTGAAAAGCAGAGAATTTTAATATTATTTTTTGAGCGGGTTGATATGTTTCTACACCAAAGGCGTGTTGGTAATGATTTACAACATCAAAAGCGATTGGATTGAATTTCTTGTCTGTTATTTTCAATTTTGAAATGCGGTCTAATCCAAAGTTTCGGATTTCCTTTTTATCCACATCATGACATATAAGATACCAGCGGTTTTGTGATTCTTTGATAGCAATAGGATAAACAGTTCTTGCCTCAGATTGATCTTTCCAAAAACTTTGATGGATGAAGAATACTTCGAATCGATTATCGATGGCGTATAACAAGCCATGCAGATGTTCTGTTCCTTGGTTTTTTCTTTGTTCTAAGTATAGTTTTTGAGAAACGTTATTGGAATAGTTTAGTGCATTGATAATCTCGTAGGATTCTATAATTCGCTCGATTGGTTTTTCGGTTATTGAATCTATAATTTCATATACTCCTTCTCTGCGATTGTATTGAATGTCGATATCAAATAGAGTGCGGATTTCATTTAAATCTCGTTGTAAGGTGCGTTGACTGATTTCTAATTTATCGCCCGTTATTTGCTGTTGTCTCAGCAAATAATCTTGCAATTCTTCAAAAGTTGATGCTCTTGATTTTAATCTGTTGATGATGAAAATGTACCGTTGGATGAAGTCTCTTTTTGCCATGAATCACTGTTTATGGCGCAAATATATTCTAGTTGGGCGACAAAAGGTGACGTTTTATTTATTTCTCTTGTCAAAAGCAGCTTTGACGACTATAGCGACAAATCTTATTACTAAAATAAACGTAACCTTTAGGATTCAAAGTATTGTTTTCATGGTGTAGTGGTCCCCTTTAGATTAAGGCACAATTTTGTTATTTCTTCATTTATATTATCGAACAAAACCCGTTTATGATAATGATTATAAGTTGCATCAAAAGTATATGTGTCCAGACATTTTAATACAGTTTCATCAACCAGTCTGTCTTGCATATTATCGACCTTGTGATAAAAACAGAAAACATATAAATTTTCCTTGAAAGTATAGTAAATATCCAGTTGATAATTTTTCGTTTTATAAACAAACCCTTTTAAACAGACACCTGGGTGGCCATTGGCTGTCTTAGCCCATATAAAATCAATATTTTTAAAAGGCCTTATTTCTAAGTTTTTTTCTAAAAACTTTTTTAAATATGTGGTCCTGAGTTCTAAATGATATCCTATAATAGTTTTAGATTGAAGTAGTCTCACATCGTCATTATTGTTCCATCTTATCTCTAAAATGTTGCATTTCTGGATTGGATAAAATGATTCAACAAAATAATATTCCCATTGATTGTTAGCAAATGAATGTGTTGCAATAATTCTTTCTAAAGATTCGGCTACAGTTATATTTTCATTTTGGAGGTCATGAATTTTTAAAACTAATTTTTTTAATAATTCTAATTTGTTAGCATCATTAAATACCCTTCTCCAATTTTCTTTTCTACTACGCAATGAATCTGTGTCGGTTTTACAAAATGTATAGTTTGATCCTATGTTAACTACATAGTCACCAATACTTAAAAGAGCTCTTTGTAACAGGTAATTTTTAGTATCTCCTTGGTATAATTCTTCAAGTATATTCCCATAACATTCAAAAGAAGTAAGATCTTGTTCAGCTATTTTAATTATAAATCCAATCTGACCATAAAAATAATTATGCTTTTCAAATTTATAAATTAACGTTTTCCATTTATTGTCAGTGATTAAACTAGATTTTAGCTTTTCTTCTTTTAATTGTTCAGAGTCAAAAAAGCTAAAATCGAAATTCTCCGATACAATTATTTCACTCAATAACATGGATTCGGAAAAATAGTTTTCAAATAAATCATTCAGACTACCAAGCGCATCAAATAAATTTTCAGGGTTTTGAATGTAAGTGTTATAGATTAAATTTCTTAAAATTCTTAACCAATCTTGTAAATGGTCGGAGTTAAATACTGTAGACTTTTCAAAATACTTCAAAATAGCGAAGTACATTGTTTGATCCCATAAATTTAATGTAAATGATTCTTTCTTAATGTATGAATCCATTAGTGAGATGGAAGTGAAAGGGACTTGGATTATATGATGAATTGCTCCTTTAATCGCGTCATTTTCATTTACCTCACAAAGCAATTCAAAAGTATGTTCGACAAATTTCAAAGCATCAATTGAAAATAATTCAAACAAGGTTTCTTTTTCATCTTCTTGCTTTTTTATTTTATATAAGAATCTGCTTAATGGAATGTATTTTACCTTTTCTTTAGTGTATGAATCAGTATTGCGGATTACTTGCAATAAATTTTTTAGATGTTCCGGCAAGTCTTTATCCTTATTTGTTAAAAAATGATAATTAATTGCAATTGTCTTTAAAAAATTGAAGTAAAAATCATCCAGCCCAGTATAGTCAACATTTATTTTTTTCCAGAAAAAATCTAACCATACGGTATCTATTTTCTTCCAAAATCTCTTTAAAAACTCTTTGTCTTTTTCCGAAATTTGATTTTCAAATACATCACCTACAGTTTCTTTTGGAGTAAAATTATCTTGCAACCAAGCTTTAAAATGTTCGAAATCAGTAAGCTGTTTTCCTCTTTCATTCATTTTAATATAGAGTTCGTCAGATTGATTAAGTTCGTCTAAATCTAAAAAATCTAAAGTAAAAGGTAGTTTTTCTAAATCAATACTATTAAACTCGAAATCAGGAAATTTTCCAAACTCGTTATGAATTTGCTCCAACATTACTAATGCTCCGTTAACAGTTGCATCGTAGTCCCATTTACTTAAATACCAAGTATAATTTTTAATTTGCTTCTTTAAATTATTTTCTAATTTTTTATTAATCAACTCAATATTTTCAAACTTTGATAATTCTTCGAAAAATGCTAGTGCAGACTTTCGATTATTATATTTAAAATTAGATATCCAATTCTCATGTGATGTATTTTTTCTCATATTGACATACCAATACAATAAAAATAATGTAGTTAATCGTTGTTGACCGTCTAATGGAATAAATCGAAGGCTATTTGATAAATCTATTTTTTCAGTATTAATTGAAGATTTTACATCAATATGGAATTGATTAGCATAGTGTGCAACGGTATACAATAATTTTTCTACAGTCTCTTTGTGCAGCTGAATATTTCGTTGTTTGTCTTTACCTTCAATTTTACCATAAACAAAACCTAAATGAATAGGTTCATTATCCATAACCGTATTTACAAGGGCAGTAACAAATTTTTCTCTGATATAGGTTACGTTGGGTAACTCACGTCCTTGAGCATAATCTCTCTGTATTATTGGAATTTCAATAGTATATTTTTCAATTAAATTAAAAAAGGAGTGTTTCTGTATCATGCTTTATCTACCAAGAATTCTTTTATTTTATTTTTCACATCTTCAATATATGCTTCTCTGTCCATAGTATTCCAATAATTCATAACTAGATTTTCAGATGGAGTTAGGCTTTTTTGAAAAACAAGTTTTGATGCGATAGGTATATAAGCATCTTCATCCAGTTTTTTGTGTAGTTCTAAAATCATTTCACGTTTTTTACGAAACACTTTATTTCCTACTTGAATATTGGTTACGTTATCTAAAAAACAAAGATTAGAAAGACTGTCTTTATCTAGTAATTCTTGTAATTTAGGTTCTATTTGCTTTACTAAACTATTTGATCTATCTATATCTAGTAAATCAATTTGCTGCCACAATTTTTGTAATTCCGAGTTCGTTTTTAAATCATTTTCTCCTACTATGATTATTGAAAGTTCATTGTACCAATTTTCTAAATCTTCTAATGACTCAAAACCTTTTGAATTTTTAGCATAAATATGTTCAATATTCCATGATTTAACTTGTTTGAATAAATCGAATGGGAATTTATAATACTTATCGGTTAAATGTGCCACTGCTATATTATAGAGTAACAAAATGGAAAACACACCACTTTTTCCGTATTTTAGTTCATCGGGATTATAAAGCTCCTTAAATATTCCTTTGTCTTTAAAAAACTCTTGCTTTAAAATCTCTTTTAAGTAACTATTTAAAGCATCTTTGTTTGAAGATTGTTTATATTTTTTTATCACTTCATGTATTGAAGTGCTTGTAAGATGCACTACTGCACCCATCAAATGATAGGTTTCTCTATTTTGGTACCATTCTTCTAATTGGTTGTATAAACCTGATAAGTTTCGCCATTCTGGTTTTAAATCTGAATTAAATGCTTTATCATATTCCCTATATGTGTAAAAAAGATCTTCGCTTTTTTTTCCTTTACCTTTTTCAATTTGCAAAAGCACTGTTATTTTATTCGCTAATTCTCTATTATCTTTCTCATTATTAATAAAATTCCAAAAGGAAGGGACTTTTAAATGATGTTCAATGGTATTCCATTCCTCAGCAAACTGATTTTCTTCATAAGATTTTCTTGTTGCATCAGGTATTGTATTGAAATTTAAAACATACAGTCCTTTTATCAACTCAGCTTGATCTAAACTGATTTTGCCGTCGTTGAAGTTTATAAAACTACTTGCAACATTGGATTCGTCAATAGTTTCTTTATACCATATTACCTTCGTTTTATGTAAAAGTTTATGCTCAAAAACTTTTTTATTTTCCTCATTTTGAGAAAACCAATATTTAATAAGGCAAAAAGCTTTGAAAAAATAGAAATTATCAACGCTATCAATTATGTCATAATTTTGAATAAAATCATTTTTCCAAAAATCAGAAATATTTTTATCTAAAGTATCTTCACTAATCTCCAAAAAGTTAGGTAAATCATAAGAATTGATATTTTCCAAGAAATCATTGTATCCCTCATCATCACCTCTAGTTTCATATTTAATAAAATAGAAATTTTCATTTAGGAGGTATTTTAAAATCAGATAAATAGTTGTAGTTCTTTGCTGACCATCTATTAATTCAAAAGTGTTATCGTTTTTTTCTCTTACAACAAGTGGTTGTAGACAATAAAAGCTTTCTTTTTTGCTATCAAAAGACATTATGTCTTCTAATAACGAAAATATCTCGCGCATACCCCAGCGATATCCTCTTTGGTATTTATCAATACAAAAAGTTAACCCTTTGAGTTCGTTTATATATAGTAGTGATTCTTTTATCTCCATATTTATTTATTACGAGTTCGTTCGTTCGATACTATGGAATGTAAAAATGTTTTCCCAAAAGTTCATTAATAAGTTTGGATTTAATTATTCTGATAGTTTCTTAATCATATTAGCTAAGTAGTTAATATCCTCCAATTTTTCGGGAGTACTCAAATCCACTAAGATTTGATTCTCAACAGTAATCTGCTTTACTTTTATGTAGTCAAAAAGTTCATGCATCTTTACCAAAGCAGCGTCTTTTGTATATTGATGGTTTTCTCCTGCAAGATTTGATGCATGATTTACAACAGCACTTAAAGGATACCAAGTGTTATGAAATAAAAAACAATAAAGATTTTCTCCATTATTGAATTGAACTAAACCTTTATTAAAATTTTGAATTGCTTGTATTAAATTGTTTTTCGTAATCATAATTCCTAAATGGTTTTTGAGTAATCATTACCAGTTGATTGAGTATTATAAACATTTGCTGGTCCAACTAAATTATTAAATTCGGTAACATTATAACCTAATGGGTGATCCCAAGGATTGTTGCCGACCGAAATAGCAACTTCATCCAAATTTACCCAAACTGGAATATCATTGGTATTTCCTGCATAACCACCATGGTGCGGGATGACCATATATTGTTTAGAACCATTGCAATATCTCATCAAATAAGTTTCGATTTGATCATAATGAATATCACCAGTTAATAATATATCGCAATTATTTTTGTGAGCAGTAAGTGTTAAACCGGTCTTGTTTCTATTATAATGTTTTGAACCTCGAAATAATGTAAATACCCTATTGTTAAAGATAGGTTGCAACTTGGTAGCGTATGCTATTGGGTGTCTATGCCGCATAGGAACTGCCAGTACATTTGACGTAGCAATTCTACTGAATGCTCTTTTACTTGTTTTGTTTGGAAGTTGTTGTGGCACAATGAACAAATCAAATTCGGAAATGGAGAAATTATCAATAGATAACAAACCATTGTAATGGTCGATATCCCAATGACTTAAAACAAAAATTCGGATTGGATTTACAGTTTTATTTCCTAGTAACCTTTCTAAATTTAAATTTCTTCGATACTGAACAGAAACATGATTAATCACTGGTATTATATCAGCAGTATTTTTTGCACCCATGTCGAATCTTACAAATGAATATTGTCCAAAATGGATTTCATTCATATTGCCTTGTCCTACTTTGTATGCAATTAACTTTAATTTTTTTGAAAACTTACTTATTTCATTCAATCTTTCAAGTGTTTCTTCAAGATTTTTTGGTCTGTCATTATCTATAGTGTTTACAAATTGCCAATATCGTAATGCGTTGCCAAAATTTAGTGGTTCAATTTCTTCAGCGTTGATTGCAAATGCTATGTATTCATTGTTTTCATTGTCGCCATCTGTAACAGTAGTATTACCATTCCAAATATTATTTTGCAATAATTCCTTAGGTATTTCATAATACAATCCTTCTCTAGGAACTTTGTTTGATTCAAATGTTGCATTTACAATCTCTAATATTGAAGCACCATCTGAGGAAATATCTGAATTTATTTGTTCTAAAAAGTTTTGAAAATAGTCTTCATTATTTTTCTTAATGGGAAAATCTAACAAAAGATATTTCCCACCATTTTCAACTTTTTCGATATATACCACTACATTTTTTGACATGAAAAATTAAATTATAATGTAACTTCTATTTTTGATACTGAAGGCTCTTGAAGTTTTGTTGAATTCAATAAACAATATGTTAGTCCTCTAGGATCGTTATGTTCTCTCCACCGGTATCCATCAATATTTTTTTCTTCAAGTATTTTTTTTAAGGCTATTCCATTTTCAAAATCGGAAATTAATTGACCAAAATAGCTGTATTCTGCGGGTACATCTCCATTTATTAAAACCATTCTTAAGGCATTTAGACTATCTCCTGTATCAAGGTAATTATTATAGTCAACTAAAAAATTATCAAATGTTATATTATTATGATGATTGGTAAATTCACTTGTCAAAATATTAATACCATTTTGCATTAGTAAATCAATCATCATAAACATGCTGTGACATTTTGAGAAATCAATAATTTTTATTGGTTTGATAATGTCTGTTTCAGTTATGTAATAATATTCTAGATGATTTTCTTCATCGAGATCCTTATTAATTTTTTTTAAACTTTCTATACCATAAGAATTTGATACGTCTTTATTATCATGAAAGAAAAATAAACCTGCTTTGTTTTTTGGTCCTTTATCACCATATTTAGTACCGTAATTAGTTTTTAGGGCATGACTTTCAGTCCATTTATTTGGTGGTAATTCGGTATCACATCGATATAGAGGGAATGGTTTATTTATTTCTATAATCATTTTCTTCTTCTTAGTTTTAATCCTCCTCAAAATTCAACCCCAATTGCTTCGCTGATTCTTTCACAATCTTATATTCTTGACTTAATTCTGATAGCGGTTTGGCTGATGTGGATTTTCCTTTTATTTTAATTTCTATTTCTATGTTGTTTTGCGCTAATGGCATAATGAAACTTTGAAACAATTGAGTGTACTGTTCCATCGGTACTTTTCCGGAAACAGTAATTGTATTAATGGTTCTGTTTTCTGTTCCTGAGGGTTCCGGTTCGTTAGCTCTTCCTGGAGTCGGTTCTGGTATTGTTCCACCTGGTGTTGGTTCCGGATTTGGTGTTGGTTCCGGTACTGGTATTTGACTTTTATCTACCAACCAATAACTGACTTCATTGACATCAAAAAATGGCACTGTTTCTCCAAAATAGTATTTTGTAAATGCTTTGCCATCGCCGGTAGCAATACAAACTTCGTTGGTTACACAATAGCGCAACAGACTTTTGGATACTGCCTCAGTTCCTGTGATCATGGGTTTGTCATCAAATCTTAAAAAGGTCTCGTAAATATCTCTTACTTTGACGGGATTATCCATTGATGGTAAAAGGTTGTTATTTCTCAACAAGTTTAATCCCACACTTTCGAGGAGCCATTCTTCTGATTTAAGAAGGTCTATAATATTGCTGTTGATTTGGTTTTCGATGCTTTCTTTGAATTGTTTTAATTGGATACTTTGACACCCATTTTTAACTGAATATTTACTGATTGTTGCAAAAGTTGTTACTAAAGCGCTATCGGTACTTTTACTAGCATCATCCATCCGTTTTTTTAAATCGTCTTTTTGGTCACGTTCTAAAGTAGAACTGTAATCTGAGGCAATTTTTTGACAAGCCAAATAATCCCTAATATCCGAGTGTAATTTACCTGACGCTCCGTCTGATGCCACTAAAAATAATATCGTATTACGATAGATACGCTCGCTGTTGCCTTTTTTGGTTGCGATTTTTTCTATTAGTGTTTTCGTATTGGTGCTTGGGCCATCTGCAGAAGCTGTGTGTTTTGGATGCAAGATGACCAAAGTTGGCTTTACTTGTTCCGGAATGTCTTCGGAAGGATCTACCAACACATTGAATAATTGTATTTTGTTGTTGGTTTTTTCCTTTAGTCGCTTTAATACCTCAGCATAAATATCATCTTGTTTGACATCTTGTTTACCCTGGTTAATTAGCATACTGATGTTTGGTTTTACATGGAACCAATAGCGTTTTCCTGCATTTCCAGTTTGTGCTGAATATAAATAATACGCTGCATTTTCTAAATCGCTTAAAGCACCATTAATACTGTTGTGATTGAAGCTATTTGGTGCCAATAAATGCAGTTTTAATTCAGGAACTGAAAGCCCTTTGTTGCTGCCTTCGCTCCCAAAAGAATTTACAAGGATAACTGTAGCGATCGATTGCGTTAAGTAATATTGTCCGTATTCGGTTTTGTTGCTGTCAATTTTGAAAGCATTGGAACTTGCTCCAGCAATATCTGCAGAGATAACACTTTCATAACCGTTGCCATTTAGTTTTTTTAATTGACTAGTAATCGTATCTAAGTTTGGCAGATATACATTTCCTGAATGGATTAAGATATTACTTCCTGTTAGTGATTGTTGCCTTTTCCATAAATCACTTACAATAGCTGCTAATAATCTTAAGACACCTCTTGTACGTTGGAAATTGTTATTGCTTGCCCATTTTATTTTGAAAATATCTACCAGTTCCGGATGGAAAGGATAGGATTGTATAATTTTCTTTTTGTATTCTGCTTTGGCTGCGTTTGTAGGTAACTCTGTCCAATGTTGTTCGTACAGAGCAATGTACTCGTTGGCTACTTTTTCGATGTAGGTCTTGTCGCCAATGTCTTCAAATAAACGGCGCCGGATTACTTCATAGATTTCATCTTCGGCTACCGGTTGTGTATCGGCACCAACTCTACTTACCCGACTTTGCAAACTGCTCAAAATGGATGCCGCTTCAGGCGAATTGGCTACTTCTTGCACGCTTGCCGGTAACGTTATGATAGCGACACAGTTTTCTGTTCCCGATATTGCTTCCGTGAATTCCTGCATGAAACTGATTGTTTGGTCAGCCAGGCTACTTTTGCCCACAGTAATAGCTGATGCACTCACACAATAATCGGCTAACTCATCAATGAGGATTAGCGCTGGTTTACATTGATCTAAGACTTTCTTGAATAATCCTTTTGGTGCACTTAACTGTTGGTCATTTTCTTTGATCAGATTATAAGCATTAATTCCTCCTAACTGATAGGCAATTTCTCCCCAAATAGTTCTAATCGTAATTCCTTCCACCTGACGGCCTTGCGTTGGGTCGTTTGTAGTATTTGTAAAAACGGCAATATTGGCATTGTCGAATTCTGGATTGCCAGTATAGGAAAGTAATTCTTTTGTATGGGGAGAATTAATAGCATTGGTTCCCCATTTGCACAAGTGATAGATGGATATCAACGTATGCGTTTTACCACCACCAAAACCCGTTTGTAATGAAATCACACGGTTCTCAGCATCTTCTTTACCATTCAATCCTTTAATAACTGTTTTGGCTACCGATTTTAATCCTGCGGTGAAATAGGTTTTAGAAAAGAAGGTATTTGGGTCTTTGTATATTTCACGACCGTTTCCTAACGCAACCTCAGCCAAATTTGCAGCAAAAACCGATTCGTCTAAACGACCTTGTCTGATATCGAAATGCGGTTGTGTGACATAAAACCAAGGTTTTAACACGCCAGTATGAATAGTTTGAGCTGCAATTACCTCAACGACCTCCGCCGATTTAGAATCATTGCTTGATTGGATTTTCTTAAGCTCTTCTTCTAACTCAGGCATACCAATTGTTTTCGCAATAATTTTCATGTGAATCCAAACTTTGGTTGCTTCATCTTCATTTATTTCTGCTTTAAAGTGAGCAACATCATGACGAAGTTGCGCAATTTCATTTAACCAATTCGGTAAGGCACTCAAATTTTTCCCAAAGTCTTTTTTAAACAAGTCTTTATTTTTTATCGCAAAAGATTTTAGGTGATGAAAGTCTATTAGCGTTTCGGGTGTAGAACCATTTCGCAATCCCATATTCCACTGATTGACTTGATCATGAGATAAGCATTTGATATATTCTGCTGGCCATTTGTCTCCTTCTTGCTCCATAAGAAGCGAAACCACATAGGGACGAAATGCCTCTATAAATAAGCCATAAGCTTTGAATAGTAAATCTTGGTTATTATTTGCCATATTATTCTAAATCTAAAGTTCCTTGTTGAACGATTGGTTTTTGTGTTTCGTTGCTTTCTCTAATTAAACTGTCTTTATCTGTAATTAATCTTTTGGTCATTTTTTGGTCGTCGCATTCTTTAGGTAATAATTCATCGAGAGATGTAATTACCCGCCAAAAACTGCCATCGGGCGCACTGGCTTTTTCTCTGATAAAATCTAAAAGGGCAGGACGATTGGTTCCTTTGTATAATGCCATAGCCTTGTGTACTTGGTCTATTAAGAAACTATCTGCTTTTGTTCCTAAGTTTGATTTGAGCTTGTTGCGTTCTTCAAAAGTGGCTAAGGTTTGTTTGTTCTTATTTTGTATTAAAATGTTTTCTTTGAAAAGTTCTGCTACGTTGATGGATAACCCTGCCTTGGCAAAAGTTGCTGCATCATCAAAATCGCTTTCGGCGAAACCGTTGAGTTGTAACCAACCGATGTAAAACTTAGTGTATTCATCTCCATCAAACCCTTTTAATAAAGCATTGAAAGCACTTTCTCTTGCCATGGTTAATAGTTCTGCCACGGTAACTTCTGAACCATCTGCTTTTTCTACTTTTTTGTATTTGCCAAACTCACTTACGGCTTGACCGAAGCAAGCTGTTAATAAATCAGCACCACGGAACCCTAAACGGTATAGCTCATCTACTTCGCGCGCGACTGTAGCTTCAATGGCTTTTTTAACTTCTTTGTAATCACCATAACCTTCTGATTGCGATGGTACACAAGAAACTGTTACTGATGAAGCCAATGCAGCACCAGCTAATCCAATTGTTCTATTAGACATTTCGGTATCAATTGCCCAACTTCCTGTAATATTCATTCTTGCACCTAATATGGAATTACATAAAGTTGTCCATGCATCAGTACTCTGATGAGCAAACATTATGCTCACAATATCTGATGTTTGATGTTCTATAGCATCAAAAATTTGCAATAATTTTTCTTCAAAATGTTTTTTTGCATTTTCCTTATCATTATCGTGATGATGTTTTAATGCTGTACATTCATCTGTTTTTGGCGTTTGAGGTGTAGCAAAATTAACAGGATAAATATCTCCCAAGGTTCTTTTCAACCAAACATAAAAGAAATCAGATAAATCTGCATAAGCAATAGCATCATAGTATGGAGGATCAGTGACTACAGCAGTCATTTCTTTTTCATGGAATTGTGACTTTTCTCCACTCGAAGCATTTTTAAGTTCAGTATCAAAAACATTATCACTTTCACTCTCAAGATATCTAATTATCCAATCTAGTTGATTCTGTGCGCTTCCAGTTAATCCTGAGAAAATATTTCCTTCAGGATAATCAAACATCATTGCAATTGCTTGTTTTGAATACGGATGTTCAATCTTTTCGCCACTTACATTCCATCTTCCGAAAGATGTTTGCACTATAAATATTCTATCTAACCAAATAGCTAAATATGTTAAAATTGCCTTATTGTAATTTTGATTTAAATCTAATTCTGTCTTTATATTACTGAATTCATTTATGAGATTTTGAATTGTAAATAATTGTTTGTTAGAAAACATCTCAATCCATTTATTAATTCCCCAACCTCTACCACTCACCAAATCAGGAATTTTCAACATTTCTTCATTTGGCAGTTTAGAAAAATCAATTATTTCTTCTTTTAATTCTGATTTAATAATTTCTTCTTTTGTTGGAATTCTATAGGTTTTGCCATTTTTTCCATCATCAATTATTGCTATTAATCTTTCTTTGAAAGGTTTTAATTTTGCTTGTTCTTTTAAATCTTTTGTTGATGTTGCAGAACCACAGCAGGGGCAGATAAGAGACTTGTTTAACCAATTACCTTCAACTACATTGTGCTTTATTTCAAAGTCAATTTCAACACCAGAAATAATTGGTTTCAAATAAACTTTTTTATTCGGAGTATCGCATAGAGCAAATCTTTTTAATAATGGTACTTCTGCTTTACAAGTAGGATTACTGCAAGTTCCAATACGCACCCAATAGTAAGCAACGGGTTTATTTCCATCTTTATCTGATGGATAAAGGTGTCCAATTTTTTTCTCAGTTTCACTTAATAATTTTTTAGCAAAAAATGAAACATCAAATGACAAACGATTTGGAATATTTACACCAATCACATTGCCATTTTTATAATTCTTATTTTCGTTGGCTATTATGTTAAATTCGTCTTCACCATATAGTTTTAAGAATTCCTCAGTAGAGTAGGAAATTGGTTTACCATATTTTTGAGGAAACTCTAAACTTCCTTTTTGTATGATGTGCGCTACCGGGTTAATATCGTTACCGTAAGAGCGGCAACCCAAACGGGCTGCTTCTAACGGTATTGCGCCACCACCAGCAAATGGGTCGAATACCTTTGGCATTTTGTTTAAAAAAGCTTCAATGGCATTTTGTAAATTTTCGGTTAGCAGTTTGCTTTCGTCAGTTGCAATGTGGCGGTCGGTTAGACTATAGAGTTCGTTTTCTGCTTCTTTAATGGCTTTGTAGTGAGAGTCGAAATCTTTCAAAAGTGCTTCCGCATTCTTAGTTCCTTCACTGCGTCCAGTATGACAATTATGTGCTACCCAAATGAGCTTACGTGCTTTATTTATGATCTTTTCATCGTTCTTGCTATCCCATTTTATCAAACTATCATCTGTCAACATTTTTCCTGCTTGAGGTTTGGTAGTTTTGCCAAGTAAATGGTCTTGCATGGGTTGGGTAAACTTGCCAATAAACATTTGTAAACGGTTGCGCAAATTGTCTTCCATGGGATCAAAAATACTGGTCCATGGAATATCGGTATAAGTACTATATGGATCACCTGGATTGGCATTTTTACCTAAAAGCAATTCTACCGCGTCTATAAATGCTTTTGGACAATTGTGATCTTCTGGGTCAGGCACTAAACTAGCAAAGACTACAGCACGACAAACTGGTAATGGTCGGCGTGCCCACCAAAGGTGTAAGGTAGAAATGTGGCCGTGACGGATGGATTTATCGCGAACGCTTTCTGCCGATATTTCTTTAATCGGCATGGCTACTTCTATTAGTTTTTTAGGGTTTGTCATGGTTATTGTATCGTTTCGATAATTCCTAATTTTAATTGTTCTAAAATGCTTACAGCATATTCTATTGTCCAATCGTTTTCTCTTGCCCAACGTTCTGCAATGGGAGACTTTTCTAGATTAACCGTATTGTTGTGGAGTACTTCGAGTACCCTGTTTTTTACTTTATCTGATGCAGTTATGATTTCTGCAGCTTTGCGACCTAGTACCCTTGCTGCTACGGTTATTTTATCGAATTCTTCCGAAAAAGTATCGAAATGGTGGTCGAATATTTCGTCGCTATTGAAATCGAAGTATTCCTTGATGATTAAGAGAATGTCTTTTAAGTCATTATCTCGGTCCTCGGGTCTGTCGTTCCATGCAATCAATTTTAATATTACCATGCCGTGTAGCGGCGGTATTTGTGCAAACTTCTCTTCTATAGCTACTGGAATTGCGTGTTGCATCACTTCTTTGAAACCTAGTACATGGAGGTCGGTATATCGCTCGCTGAAATTAACGGTGTCGTTTTCTTCTATTTGTCCGAAAGGTAAAATATCGATAGCTGTATTGTATTTTGGATGGTATAATGTCCAAGGCGCTTTTGCTTTGTTAAACCCTGCTGCTTCAAGTTCTACGACTACTTGCTCAAACTCAGCTAATGAACCAATCATAATGGCAAAATCGATGTCTTTTGTACCGCGAGAAGGTTTTAGACCTTTTTTGAGAAGATTTAATGCCACAGCACTAACACCTACTAAATAGTAAGGTATGTTAAGTTTTAGTAATGCTGTATCAATGATTATGAAAACTTCATTGAAATAGGGTATTGCCAGTTCCTTATAGGTTTTGTTCAATGTACTTTTCATATATCTTTTCTGCAGTTTCGCGTGTTCTTTTGTCGTCTTTTGTAATTAAATCGGCATATACTAGTATTGGATGGGTTATCCCATTGATGTTTTGATCGTTTGGCCAGAATTTTTTATAGACTTCTACATTTCCATTTTCGTCCGGAACCAATCGGTAATTCCTCATTAATTCGTTTCTGGTTTCATTGGTATAAATTGTTAGTACTTCTGGACGCAAATAATTGGTTAATATATTTCCAGCTGGTTCGCCGCCCCAAACTGTTTCTTGTTTTTTTAAATCAATATCTGCCCAATTACCAAAGTCGTTATCATTTAGAAATCGAAATGTTCCTATTTTTATGTTTGGTTTTAATCGCTCTTCGTAGGCAATTACCCATTTTTCGATTAATTCTTTTTTATTGGTTAAACGGTACTCATTATTGTTGAGGTTTATGATGAACCCCATTTCTTTAAGACCATTTATTACATAATTAATATTTCCCAGACCTACCTCTGTAAATGCCGCTATTTCGCGATAAGGGTGATTAATGAAGTCGTCTTTTATTAGGAACTGCATTACTACTTTAACTCCAGTTTTGGTAAACGCCCGGTTTCCTTTATCTCGAATTTCGGTGGTTGGTTTTTGGGTTTCTATCCAAATGAAATTATTGTTTTCATTTAGGTAGATGTTTCCGTTGGCTTCTAAATAGGCAATTTTATTTGCTCTGAGTTCTTCTTTTATTTTGGGGAATATTCTGTTTGCCACAATCATTAACGGATGAAATCTGTTGGCTCTCTCTACAATCATTGGTAACTGGTGGTTACGTAATTCATTTTTTATTTCTACAAATAGCTTTACGTTATTGTTATTGATAATAAAATTTACTTGACCATCCGTTTCGTTAAGGAACGTGTTTTCCCATCTGCCTTGTATTCCAGCATTATTTTCAAGGTTCTCAAGTGCTATATTTAGTATTTCATTTTCCACCATGTTCATTTATTTTTTACGTACACGATACGTGAACAGATTAAATATGTGAACAAAAGTATTAATTTATTTTTGATTTCCATTCTTCCATAGGTAAGAAATATTGAATTCCTTTTGATTTTTGTTGGAAATTCAATTGCTTGGCAGGATTTTGAATACGGAATAACTCAGGGGTGCTTTTGCAATTCATAACTATATACAACCACGCTGCGTCGCCTAACTGAGCCAAACGGTTCATTTCGTTTTCAGAAAGCATTACACTTCCATCAGTACCACTGCGTCCTTTTACTTCGATGTAGCGTTTGATTTCTACTGGACTAACACTTCTGATGTCATACCCTTCATTATTAGCTGATACATCTTCGGGTTTCCAATTTTGGCTGATTTCATACTCCATTACAGTTTTCATCGCAATCGCTTCGGCTTCGTCGTCACGGCTCATCCCATAATGTCCTTGGTATTCAACTTGTGTGAGCGGTATCACGTAAGCACAGCCTAAAATTTCAGGTGCTTTAGGACTTAGTTGTCCCATCAAATCCAATTGCTCTAATCGGAATTGTTTTTTTTGAATTAGCTCGTTAACGCGTTCTTGTTTCTTGATTATTTTTTCCTGTACTTTTATATCACCCAAAAGGACTTTGGTTTGTAACTCTTGAATTTCGGATTGTAAATCCATGATGACATGAGTGAAAGATGTTTCTAAATATCCTTTTCTGTCAGCTGCATCTTTTTTAACATGATTATCAGTGTCTGTTAACTGATGGATAGTTATATTTTCAAAACTCCATTCAATAACTTCATCTGCACCTACCACTTGTGGTGGCGTTATTGGTATAGTGAAATCAGTTGGCGGGTGTAGATCAATGAACTTGGCCGGTGACGTTAAACGAAATTCTTTATCTTCTAATTGATACACCATCAGTAGGCGTTCATCAACAATACTGTCATCTACTTTGGTTGGTCTGTTGTCTATGATTTGTGATTTGACAAAGAAGGCAAAGTAAGGTTCTTTATCATCCGGAGAGATGAGCACTGTTCCTTTGAGCATGTCTTCACGGTAGGTATTACGGACCACTTTAACCAAACTGTCAAAAACAGGATTACCCGGATTGATGTAGTGTACTGTTCCTAAATCACCTAAAGCTTGATATTCCAGGAATATCTGTTTGTCGAAACAGAATTTTATTTTCTTAATGTTTTGAGGATATATTTTATAGTCATCTTTCAAAATTAACGCAACACTATCGGGAAGTTTGTCAATTTGATAGATTGAGTTTCTTAGTTCGGTAAATTCGCCTCCTAATTTCAAAAATGCTTTTTCGAAGAATAGACGAATATAAATAGGCTGCAAGCGTTTCTCATCGGAACTTTCTTTTAGAATTCTCGCTTCTTTAAAATCAACGGTGCTATGGGCTAGTTTTTCTTTTTGCTCCTTGATTTTTTCGGCGAATTTTAATGTCAAGGTTTCTGTATCTTGAGCAAGGAATTCGTCTAAATCGGTTTCCTTACCATTGAAAACGGAATTGATGATTTGATCTAGTTTTACGTTTTCAAGAACGTCTTGAATTACATCATATACTCGGTCGTCGCCCATGCCTTCTCGAATAATATCAAGTTTGGTCAATAAACGTTCTAATACTTTGCCTTCTTTGGTATTATTGGCTACCATGTTAAAAACCAAAACATCTTGTTTTTGACCGTATCGATGGATACGCCCCATACGCTGTTCTAGCCGGTTTGGATTCCAGGGAATGTCCCAGTTGATTAGCAACCTACAAAATTGGAGGTTGATACCTTCACCCGCAGCATCGGTAGCAATAAGGATTTGTGTATCGGGTTCGGCAAATGCTCTTTGGGCAGCTCTTCTTTCGTCAACATCTTTACCGCCGTGAATGGTTGTTACTTGATATCCACCACTTTTAGTAAGCCGTTCTTCCAAATAAAACAGCGTGTCTTTATGTTCTGTGAAGATTACTAATTTTTCACCTTTGTCAAGCACTCCATTTGATTTTAATAAATCTTGGAGTTGTTGGAACTTCTTTTCTTCTTGTTTTCGGTTGTATAAGGAAGAAGCCATTTCAAAAAGAGACTTCACTTCTTTAGCTTCTTGCTGTATTTCCTGTAAACTCTTGGATGTCGTAAATAATTTAAACTTTCTTGGGTCAGAAAGAATATTTTCTAGTGCATCTCTTTCGTCATCTTCTAGTTCTTCAAAATCTTCTATATCATCAACATCAAATCCCTCTAATTTATGCCTTTGACTCCATAGGTTCGGATTTTTGTTAGTCTCATCAACAATACTTTGCAATGCTTTCCATCTGCGTTCTAAAGTATTTTTAATTGCAAAAATAGAACTCACCAATCTTCTTTGCATTACTGTTAATGCTAACGAAACGTGGATATTTTTACTCTCGGATGCTTCTTCCTTCTTAACAGTTAAGTAATCTGTAACTGCATCATATAACTGTTTTTCTTCCGGTGTTAATTCGTAAGCAACCGTTTTGGTAAATCGTTGTTTGAATAAAGGTTGGCTTTGCCAATCCTTCATGTCTTCTTTTAAGCGACGGATAAAGAATTTGTTGATGCCATTATGTTCAAGCTCTTTGATACGCATAGACGCAATATCGTCTGTTGCAAAGATATCCTCATCTAATAATTGTAATAGTTTTTTGAATGTATCTTTTCTTCCTCTATGAGGGGTAGCAGTTAATAAAAGTAGATGCTCGCACTGATGTGATAAAGTGTAAGCTGCTTTGTAGCGTTGCGACAAGTATTGTTTTGCACCGTAGTCGTAAGCTGATAATTTATGGCACTCATCAAATACTATTAAATCCCAATGCGTATTTCCAACGACAGATAAAATATCTTCACGAGAAATAAAATCGATTGAAGTAACAATTCGATTGGCAGCATGGAAAACAGTTGGGTCGGCAGTAAAAGTATTTCTATTTACTAGAGTAAAAGGAATATTGAATTTGATACCCATTTCGTCTTCTTGCCATTGTTTTGTTAACCCACCTGGAGTTATAATTAGAATTCTCTCGGCTAAGCCACGCATCATTAGTTCCTTTATCAATAGGCCAGTCATAATAGTTTTTCCTGCACCTGTATCATCCGCTAAAAGAAAACGAATTTTGGGTTGTGGTAAAAGGAATTTATAAACTGCTTCTACTTGATGAGGCAAGGGATCAACTATGCTACAGTTTACTGCAAATAAAGGATCAAATTGATAAGCCGAATTAATTCTCTCGGCTTCCGCAAATAATGAAAACTTTATTGGGTCGCCTTGAAAATTAAATGTTCCTTCTTCGGTTAATGCTTCTAACTGTTCGAAAACAGCTGTAGAAATAACTTTTGTATTGCTTCGATTTGTATTTACCCCTGTATATTTTATAGAAACCATTGAGCCCAATGGTTGGATGTGATTGATTACTACTGGCTCAGATGGGATAAGATTTTTTACAATATGTCCTGTATTTACGTTCATTTTGGCTTTAAATTATAGGGATTTTCAAAACGTAAATCTACTTATTTTAGATAATAAAACCTATTCAATAAATTAACATGTTGTAATATTCTTGAATCATGTCTTAATTCTCTTTTCGAAATTAATTTTATCAATATACCATTGTAATTCATACAAATGAATCAAGTTGCTCTGATCCTCCGGCATTTGCCCCAGCTGCACAAAGTTCAAATCTTCCACCATTGATTTTTCACCTAATAAATCATACAAAATCATGAATATTGCTTCGAGGAGAATTTGGTTTTCGCAGTAGATTGTGTAGTCTTTCAAATAGACCACGATATCCAGTTTTTTCTTTTGATCATTTGAATTTAGTTGAGTGAATTTGAGGTCACTACTTTTTAGAACTACATCACAGAAAACATATGGCTCGTCGAGGCCTTGTTTCATTTTTTCGATTTTACTCGAGGGTTGTACGAATGCTTTGATTTGCCAGTTTTTTAGTTTCGGAGCTGCTTTGACGAGGTTTTCGACGTAGGAAAAATAGAGCGGGTTGCCGTTGGCTGTGATAATGATTTGTGGTTTTTCTGTTTTTTTCTTGGGGAAGAATAGTAAGTAGTCTAGGTGATGGCAGTAGTTTTTTAGTTTTTTTTCGAGTTGGGTGTTGATTTTTTGGTAGGTGGTGTCGGGTTCGTTTTGGAGGTTGGTGATGGTTTTTTGGTTTGTGATGAAGTAGTTCCAGAAGGAGGTGGTGGTTTTCATGTGTTTTGGTTTTAGGTTGTTTGTTTTAGGTTTTTACAGCAAAGGGCGCAAAGCTTGCGCAATGCTCGCGAATGGTTTTGATTAGCGTTTATCGAGAGTTGTTTTGTCATAGGAAATTAAGTTGACCATCTCACGCAGTCGGCTACGGACACGGTTACCGTAAGCGGTTTGT
>ERZ724520.409-NODE-409-length-23432-cov-6.722976_pt1 | contig 23432 bp, 24 predicted proteins | sample MGYA00376053_ERZ724520 | MGnify/ENA primary metagenome ERZ724520 (study PRJEB28724, sample SAMN07190886) | activated sludge metagenome | isolation source: activated sludge of sewage treatment plant in Hong Hong | place: USA: Christiansburg, Virginia | collected...
AAACCTGGCTTGGCGGCTTCAGTTGCCGATTGTGCAATGCCTGCACCGCAGGCGACCATTGACGCCAGGCACACCATAAACTTGACCCACATAAATCGCATAAACACCTCCGCCCACTACTTGCGCAGCACGATGTGCAACAGCGCACACGCGTCTTCGATGCCGGTCAGGCTGTGCACAACGCCTCCTGACAGGTACAACATCTCGCCCGCCGCCAGCGTCTGACTTGCGTCATCGCTGGCAAAGGCAATGGAGCCCGCCAGACACTGTACGGTGATGTCGCCCGCTACCTTGTGGGCCGGCATGGATTTGCCCTTGGGCAGCACCAGGCGAATGACCTCCAGCTCGCCGGTCTTGAAAATCGCCACGGTCTGTCGGTCGCCCGGCATGTTGACGCAGGGCAGAACGCTGACCGGTTGACCCGAAATTGCATGTTGAATCGCCATGTGCCACCTCCTTGACAGGCTGATGAAGTCGTCAAGTCCACTATAGCCCCGTCGCTGCAAGCTTGGTAGGGGAAAAACGATTCCAGTGTCAGCGCAAGGGTGGGTGGCGTTTGCCGCCCTCAGAGCCATGCCTTGATGCTATAGTGATGTTTTGATGCTAATCTAGTTACAACTATGCGAACCACCCTTTCCCTGGACGACGACGTATTTGCCGTAGCGCGCCAGCGTGCGCAGCGCGAACGCATCTCTTTGGGCGAAGCCGTGTCCCGCTATGTGCGCGACGCCTTGCGTGCCAACGCGCAAGCGCCCGCCACGCCCGTCCCATTGCGCAGCAAGTATTCCGTTCTCCCCGCGCGGGACGAAATCATCACCAATGAGCACGTTCGCCGCCTGATGGAACAAGAGGGAATTTGAGCGTGTCAACCACTCGACGGTTGCTACTGGACGTGAACGTATGGATCGCGCTCCTGGACGATGCCCACGTCCATAACCAGGCGGCTCTTGCCCTCTTCCAAAAACCGCGCCTCAAAATTGCCACCTGCCCCTTGGTGGAAAACGGCGTGCTGCGGATATTGAACCTGCCCGGCTACAGCCAGCGCGGTCCCGTCGGATTCGAGATCGTTCGCGCCAAGATGGCTCTAGCCTGCGCCGACGTGGACCACACCTTCTGGAGCGACGACATCAGCCTGCGCACCGATGGACTGGTGAACTGGGACCGCGTGTTCAGCCATGGCCAGATCACCGATCTCTATTTGCTGGCACTCGCCGTGGCCCACGACGGTGCGTTAACAACCTTCGACCATCGCATTGCCTTGAATGCGGTGACGCAGGCAGAAAAACACCATCTGATGCTCTTGTAGGGCCAATGCCAGGCGGCCTCTCCAAAAGGCTTCAGCCCTTGACCTTGAACGCCGGCATCTTCTCCGCCAGCCGCGCGCCCATCTCGGCACCCAGCGCCTGAAGACCGCTCAGGGGGCGGACCATGACTTCGAATTCCACAATCTTGCCGGCCTCGTCAAAGCGCACTAGGTCGATGCCCTTGAGTTGCTTGTCGCCCACGCGGGCGCTGAATTCCAGCACCACGTTGAGGCCGTCGTCGGAGGCCAACTGGCGGTGGTAGGTGAAGTCTTCAAACACGTTGATCACCGTGCTCAGCGCCAGGATCAGCGCCGCCGCCGGCTGATACGGGTGGATGGCCATGGGGGAGCGGAACACTGCGTCGGGGTGCACGATGCTGGCCAGCTTTGAGAGGTCGCGCTTGGCAACCATGTCATGCCAAACGGCAATGGAGGCCGCGACTGCGGGCTTCAGGTGGCTGGGGGCTGTTTGCATGGAAGTCTCCTGTTGTGGATGAATGGCTGAGGTGGGTGAATCAGATACTGGCAGCCAGGCGCATGCCCTGGTTGATGGCCCGCTTGGCGTCCAGCTCGGCGGCCACGTCGGCGCCGCCAATCAGATGCACGGTGCAGCCGGCGGCCTGCAGGTCGGCCAGCAGTTCGCGCTGCGGCTCCTGGCCGGCGCACAGCACCACGTTGTCCACGGGCACCACGCGCTCCTCGTTGCCGACGCGGATGTGCAGGCCGGCATCGTCAATCTTCTGGTACTGCACACCGGGGTACATACCCACCCGGCGCGCCTTCAGCGAGGTGCGGTGAATCCAGCCCGTGGTCTTGCCCAACTGGTCGCCGACCTTGCTCTCTTTGCGCTGCAGCAGGTGCACTTTGCGCGGCGAGGCCTCCACATGCGGTGGGGTCAGGCCGCCGACGTTGGCGTAACTGGTGTCAATGCCCCACTCCGCATAGAACTTGGGCGCATCCACGCTGGGGCTGGTGCCGCTGTGGGTGAGGAATTCCGACACGTCAAAGCCAATGCCACCGGCGCCGATGACAGCCACGTTTTTGCCGACCGGCTTGCCGTCGCGCAGCACATCCAGATAGCCCATCACCTTGGGGTGGTTCACACCGTCAATGTCCGGCGTGCGTGGCGTCACGCCGGTGGCCAGCACGATCTCGTCAAAGCCTGCGGCCTTGAGCGCATCGGCACTGACGCGGGTGTTGAGTGACAGCTTCACGCCGCGCAGCTTCAACTGGCGGTCAAAGTAGCGCAGCGTCTCAAAAAACTCTTCCTTGCCCGGCACCTTCTTGGCGATGTTGAACTGGCCGCCGATCTCGGAGGCCGAATCGAACAACTCCACGGAGTGGCCACGCTCGGCAGCGGTCACGGCAAAGCTCAGGCCGGCTGGCCCAGCGCCGACAACGGCAATGCGCTTGGTCTTGGTGGCCGGTGCAATCACCAGCTCGGTCTCGTGGCAGGCACGCGGGTTGACCAGGCAGGACGTGATCTTGCCGCCAAAGGTGTGGTCCAGGCAGGCCTGGTTGCAGCCTATGCAGGTGTTGATCTCGTCGGCCCGGCCCTCGGCGGCCTTGCGCACAAAGTCGGGGTCGGCCAGGAAGGGGCGCGCCATGGAGACCATGTTGCAAAAGCCGTCGCGGATCAGCTGCTCGCCCACCTCGGGCGTGTTGATGCGGTTGGTGGCAATCAGCGGTATCTTCACCGTGCCCATCAGGCGCTGTGTTACCCACGCATAGGCCGCGCGCGGCACCTTGGTGGCGATGGTGGGGATGCGTGCCTCGTGCCAGCCAATGCCGGTGTTGAGGATGGTGGCGCCCGCCGCCTCAATGGCCTGGGCCAGTTGCACCACCTCATCCAGCGTGGAGCCGCCCTCCACTAGGTCCAGCGCGGAGAGGCGGTAGATGATGATGAAGTTGGCACCAACGCGCTCGCGCACCCGGCGCACGATCTCCACCGGGAAGCGGATACGGTTGGCATAACTACCGCCCCAGGCGTCGTCGCGGTGGTTGGTGCGCGCGGCGATGAATTCGTTGATCAGGTAGCCCTCGGAGCCCATGATCTCCACGCCGTCGTAACCGGCCACCTGGGCCAGCGCGGCACAGCGCACAAAGTCTTCCACTGTTTGCTCCACTTCGTCGGTGGTCAGCGCGTGCGGCGTAAACGGGTTGATGGGCGCTTGCAGTGCGCTGGGCGCTACCAGGTCCTTCTGGTACGAGTAGCGGCCAAAGTGCAGGATCTGCATCGCGATCTTGCCGCCCTCTTTGTGCACCGCGTCCGTCACCACGCGGTGGTGCGCGGCTTCGGCCTCGTTGGTCAGCATGGCGCCGCCCTTCATGGGCCGGCCACGCTCGTTGGGGGCGATGCCGCCGGTCACGATCAGGCCCACGCCGCCATGGGCGCGCTCGGCGTAGAAGGCGGCCATGCGCTCAAAGCCGTTGGGCACCTCTTCCAGCCCCACGTGCATGGAGCCCATCAGGACCCGGTTCTTGAGGGTGGTAAAGCCCAGATCGAGGGGCGCGAGCAAATGGGGGTAGGTGGTTTTGGGGGCGGTCACGGAAGCGGTCATGGAGGGTCCTTTATGCAACTGGTTGCACAATTTTAGCGAAATTTCTACCGACTCTGCAACTGGTTGCATAAAATGGGGTTTTGGTACCCTTGCTCACCATGTCCCTACCCCACGCGCTCATCACCGCCCTGGTCGAACAGCCCTCCTCCGGCTCCGACCTGGCCAGCCGCTTCGACCGCTCCATTGGCTACTTCTGGCATGCTACGCACCAGCAGATCTACCGCGAGCTGGGCCGGCTGGAAGAAGCCGGCTGGGTGGAGTCCCTCCCACCCGAGAGCGGGCGCGGGCGCAAGCGCGTCTACCAAGTGCTGCCCGCCGGTCGCAAGGAACTCAAGCGTTGGGTGGCCGAGCAGCAAGACCCCACGCCCCAGCGCGACGCATTCATGGTGCGCCTGCGCGCCGAGGCCGCCGTCGGCCCCACTGGCCTGGCCGACGACATCCGCCGCCGGCTGGAACTGCACAAGCAAAAGCTGGCGCTGTACCAGTCGATTGCGGCACGCGACTTTGCCGGCGTGGAGGAAGGCGGATCAAAGAAGCAGCAGTTGCAGCACCTAGTGCTGGATGCAGGCATCATGCAGGAGACGCTGTGGATTGAGTTTTCGGAAAAGGCGCTGAAAATCCTGGCTCATTCAGACGACCCTTTACTTGGCTAACATCCGACACACCGAAGATCGAAAGCAATCGGACCGAAAACACTGGAGCCCCCATGACAACTTCCGCGCCTTCTGACACACCGTGCGTTGTTGCGGATATCAACATCGCTCAAGCCGCGTCATTGCAACGCATCTCAGATTTGGCCCGCAATCGTCTGGGTATCACCGACGACCATCTGGAGTGTTTTGGGCATTTCAAGGCAAAACTTTCACTAGACTACATCGACAGCTTGAAGGATCAACCCGATGGCAAACTGATCCTGGTCACTGCGATTAGCCCCACACCAGCGGGTGAAGGAAAAACCACCACGGTCATTGGACTCGGCGATGCGCTGAACCGTATTGGCAAGAAGGCCATCATGTGCCTGCGTGAGCCTTCGCTGGGGCCAGTGTTTGGCATGAAGGGCGGAGCAACCGGTGGAGGGTATGCACAAGTGGTGCCCATGGAGGACATCAACCTGCACTTCACCGGCGACTTTTCGGCGATCGCACTGGCCAACAATCTATTGGCCGCCTTGCTTGACAACCACATCCACCACGGCAATGCACTGAACATTGACGTGCGTCGCATCACCTGGAAACGGGTGATGAATATGAACGACCGCGCGCTTCGCGACATTGTGGTGTCGCTAGGTGGTCCGCTCAATGGGTATCCGCGCCAGGACGGCTTTGACATCGTCGTGGCATCGGAGGTAATGGCTATCTTTTGCCTGGCGCAGTCTCTGGACGACCTGAAAGAACGCCTCGGTAATATTGTGGTGGCGTACACGCGCGACCAGAAACCGGTCACCGCGCGCGACCTGCAGGCGCACGGCGCGATGACGGTACTGCTGAAAACGGCGTTCGCCCCGAATCTGGTGCAGACCCTTGAAAACAACCCGGTGTTCATCCACGGCGGCCCGTTTGCAAACATCGCCCACGGCTGCAACTCGGTAGTTGCCACCAAAGCTGGCCTGAAGCTGGCCGACTACGTCGTCACCGAGGCCGGCTTCGGTGCCGACCTGGGCGCAGAGAAGTTTGTCAACATCAAGTGCCGCAAGAGTGGTTTGCGACCAGCGGCCTGCGTCGTAGTGGCAACACTGCGTGCGCTCAAATACCAAGGTGGTGCGGAACTGAAAAGCGTCACTGCAGAAGACCTGAGCGCGCTGGAAAGAGGATTGGTCAATTTGGAGCGGCACGTAGACAACGTGACCCGCGTCTATGGCATCCCGTGTATCGTGGCGATCAACCACTTTTCTACCGACACACCCGCCGAAGTCACCTTGCTGACCCGGCATATGGCTGCTCAGGGTGTCAAGGTGTTGCTCACCACCCACTGGGCGGATGGAGGGCAAGGGGCGCAGGACCTGGCCCACGCGGTGGTGGACTTGTGCGAACAGGAATCCACACTCCAGTGGGTCTACGACAACAATGACACACTGTGGGAAAAACTGACCAAGGTTGCAACTTCCGTCTACCGCGCAGCTTCGGTCACCGCCAATAGCAAAGTTCGCAAACAATTGGCCCAGCTAGAAGCAGACGGCTACGGCCATTACCCGGTCTGCATCGCCAAGACACCTTACTCTTTTTCAACGGATGCACAGGCCTTGGGCGCACCCCTCGGGCACGTGATCGATGTCCGCGATGTTCGCCTTGCGGCTGGCGCAGAATTTGTGGTGATCATTTGCGGCGACGTGATGACCATGCCAGGCCTACCCAAACAGCCCGCGGCACACCGGATTGATTTGGTCAACGGGCGCATCGTGGGCTTGTTTTAGTCTGGCGTGCTCGTCGCTGAACTGGCATCAGCACAAATAAAAGAGCCTGCTATCTTTTAGGTAGCAGGCTTTTCAATGCCCATGAGGGCTACAGACTGGTGGGATCTGAGAGATTCGAACTCTCGACCTACGGATTAAGAGTCCGCTGCTCTACCAGCTGAGCTAAGATCCCGGGAAAAATTGGTGGGACCTGCGGGGGTCGAACCCACGACAAACGGATTAAAAGTCCGCTGCTCTACCAACTGAGCTAAGGTCCCGACAGGTTACATCAAGTTTCCTTGCTGCACCCTGCGAAGCTTTCTATTATATCGTTTTATCTTTCATTTAAGAGTTGGGCTCCGAAATTTTATCGAGAACCCACCCTGCTGCGCACATTCCAAAAGTGGCAGTGACCGTTACCACCGACCCATAACCGTGGCAATTGAGTGAGTTGTCCGACTGCAATTCGCAGGATGCGTCTGCTTGCTTCACGGCTTCCCGGCTAAATACACACGCAACGCCAATTTTCTTGCCCTCACGGGGAGCTTGGTGCTGTTTGCGCAGCAGATAGCGCAGTTTGGCCAGAAGTGGGTCGTGGGTCGTCTCACTCAGATCCGCAACATCCACTTGGTGCGCCATGCGCTTCCCACCTGCAGCGCCTACCGTAACGAACACTGATTTCGTTTTTCTGGCCCATTCGGCCATCGCCGTCTTCGCTGTGATCTGATCACAAGCATCGATCGTCGCGTCTACCCCGTCAGAGAGTAATCCGGGCCAATTCTCGACATCCACAAACGCATCGACACAATGGACTATGCAGGCTGGATTGATCAAGCCAATCCGCTCGCGCATGGCCTCGATCTTGGCTTGACCCAAGGTCGTACTCAGCGCATGCACTTGTCGGTTGATATTGGATTCGGCAACATGGTCCATATCGATCAGTGTCAAGCGGCCAACGCCGCTGCGTGCAAGTGCCTCCGCGGCCCAAGAGCCGACGCCACCAATGCCAACGATGGCAACATGTGAATTGCGCAGGGTCCGGGCTGGGTCGACGCCGTACAGGCGCTCCATACCCGAGAAACGACGTGCGAGATCTGATTCGACAAGCGGCCCCGACATGGCTGGATGTTCAGCCACGCGGTCTACCGCAATCGCGCCAAACGATCTTTGGCAGCCTGCGCCGCCTCAGACGACGGGTAATTGACCAGCAGTTCTTCCAACGTCTTGCGTGCGCCTTTAGTGTCCTTGAGTTCCAGTTGGCAGTTGGCTATCGCCAACACTGCTTCCGGCAATCGCACATGGTCATTTCCGATCGATACGAGCGCGCGAAAACTTGCAAGACCATCTTTGTAATCCCGCGTTGCGTATTGGGCATTTCCGAGCCAGAACAGGGCAGACTGTCGATACCCCGTCTTGGGGTATCGGTTCAGAAAATCGACAAACACGAGCTGCGAAGCGGCAAAGTCGCCTTTGCGAAACACGGCCATCGCGGCGTCAAAATCACGCTTCTCTGCCGGCTCAGCCATAAATTCCTTGCCATCAACCGATACGCGTGAGGGCTCGAATTTTCGAAGACGCTCATCCAAACCAAGGCTGGCGTCCTTTTGCTGGCGCTGAACTTCGGAAAGCTCGCGCGCCATCTGTTCTTCCTGACCACGCATTTTTGCCAACTCCGCACGTGTTGCGTCAAGCTGGTTCTGCAGATCTAGAAGACCGCGCTGGAGTTGAGAGTTATCGTCTGCCGCACGTCGCGAAACGTCGTCAATTTTTTGTTGGGACTCCTGCAACTTCTGTCGCAGGTCGAGTATTGCCTTGCGAGCCTCTTCGTCGTCAAAAAGTCCCGCTTGAGCCGACCCCAGGCTACCGCAGAGGGCGACCAGCACCACCATCATGCGTGCCGCCAGCCGCCACGATGAAAAAGATTGATGGCTCATCGATATACAATTTCAGCGCGACGGTTCTTTGCCATCGCCTCTTCGGTGGAACCCATGACAGCTGGCTTTTCCTTGCCAAAGCTGACGGCTTCGATCTGGCTGTCGGAAACACCCGAAAGTGTCAACGCACGCCGCACCGCCTCGGCCCGCTTTTGACCCAATGCCAGGTTGTATTCGCGACCACCACGCTCGTCGGTATGACCTTCTATGGCCACTTTTTTGCTCTTGTCGGCCCTGATGAACTTGGCATGGGATTCAATGACGGATTGAAACTCCGACCGGATCACAAAGCTGTCGTAGTCGAAATAGACTGTCCGGTTGGACGCCATCATCGCAGCGTTCGAACCCGCATTGTCCAGCGCCACACTGGTGACCGCACTCTGCCCTACTCCGGATGAGCCAGCTTTGTTGTCGACAACGCTGACACTGGTACCCGACTTATCTTCAACTGGCACCTCGTCCAGTTTCACCGACGAGCCACAAGCACTCAACAACACAGCAAAGGCTGCTACCCACACCAATCGATTCATCTGCTACTCCTAAAAAATTTCTCTGTTATTTCTGAACCGGGCCCCAGTCGGGTTCCCGAATATCGCCGCTCTTCCCGGCCAGTCGTGCCTTGATTTTTCCATCCAAGGTCGATGTCATCAAAGCCTCGCGTCCAGACTGGTGGGTTGCATAAATAATGAGGCGGTTGTTCGGCGCGAAACTAGGGTTTTCATCAGAAGTTGTGTCCGTGATCGCGTTGCTGGTACCAGATGCCAGATCCATGACATGCAACTTGAAAACACCGTTAACCCGCGAAATATAGGCCAGCCATTTACCGTCCGAACTGACAGAAGGAGACACATTGTAAGTACCTGTAAACGTCACCCGTTCTGGGTTTCCACCCGCGGACGGCATGCGATAGATCTGGGGCGCACCTCCACGGTCACTCACAAAATAGATAAAGCGACCATCAGACGTGAAAGTGGGTTCAGTATCAATCGCACTTGACTGGGCAAGACGCCGGGGCTCCCCTCCGGTCGCATCCAAGAGAAAAAGTTGTGATCCGCCGTCCCGACTCAATGTCACAGCAAGCGTCTTGCCGTCGGGTGACCAAGCCGGGGCGCTATTCGACCCTTTGAAATTGGCGACCAGCCGGCGCTTTCCAGACGCTACGTCGTGCACAAAAATTACAGGCTTACGCGATTCGAACGACACATAGGCGATCTGTGTGCCATTGGGAGCCCACGAGGGCGAAATGATGGGCTCGGCACTGGTCAACGCACTCTGCGCATTTTCCCCATCGGCATCTGCAACCCACAAGTTGAATGATGGACCAACCTTGGTCACATAAGCGATGCGGGTTGAAAAAACACCTTTGTCACCGGTCAGTTTTTCATAAACGAAGTCAGCCAAGCGGTGTGCGACAAGTCGCAAATCACCGGCAACTACCGCATAACTTTGCCCACCCAAATCCTGGCCTCGCACAACGTCCCATAGACGCATTCGCACATCAAATCGTCCATCTGCCAAACGGGTCACACTGCCAGATACCAGAGCGTCAGCTCCCTTTTGCCGCCAGGCAGACACTTCGGGACGCGACCCCTCATCCATTACCACACCCGTCGCATCAATAGAGCGAAACTGGCCGCTGCGCTCGAGATCGGCCTGAACGATGGCCGCAATCTTTTGTGGCGCCACTTCGTCCCCGCGAAAAGCGACCAGGGCAATGGGTACTTGGGTCAGACCTACGCCCGAAACCTCAACGCGAAACTGCGCCAGTGCGGGCAAACAGGCCAATCCCGTCAGCAATAAAAACAATCGTCGTTTCAACATGTTTGCATTATCCCAGTCTTGTGATGATCACCCCGTCGTCAGGGCGTTTCGCCGAATACCCAAGCGCGGGCTGAGTCACCGTTGTCAAGGATCGTTCTTTCACCAAATGCGCATTTTGAGATTCCTGGTTTCGCGAGGCCTCAGCATGCCAAAGGTGAAAAACCTCCGTCGCACAATACCCGTTCTTGCGCGCAACACCACTGTTATGAAGTCGCAACACAAAATCGGCGTCCTCATGCCCCCATCCAACGAATGACTCGTCAAATCCGTCGACACGCTCAAAATCCTTTTTCCAGGTTCCGAGGTTGCAACTGCGAATGCCCTTCCACGAAAACTGACGTTTTACACGGAAGGCGCCATCCGGCAGCCGCAACAGGCCCGTCAACTTGCTGGCATTTCCCTGCAAGCGTTGCCCAATCCAGTAAAACGCCGAGCGTCCACATATCGGCTCTGAGAGAGTCAAGACCCGGAGGGTCAATGCCTCTGACAACAACACGCGACTTCCATTGACAAAAAAACCCGGTTCAGCCAAGGCCTTGTGTCTGCGGATGAAATCGACCTCGGGAACACAATCGCCGTCCATGAAGATGATGTAGGAGCCAGACGACGCTGCCACACCACGGTTGCGGATGCTTGACGCAGTAAACCCGACGTCCGGATGCCAAACATGGGTGATGCGCAACTTGCGAGCCACGTCAGACTGCAAAATCGCATCACGGTGCATATCACGAGACCCATCGTCAGCGACGATCACTTCAAAATTCTGATCCGTCTGCAGCGCCAATCCGGCGAATACCATCAGCAGCGTGTCGCTGCGGTTGTAGGTCGTGATCACCACGGAGACAAATTGGGAGGCCTGCATTTTGAACTAGACTACGCCACAGCCAAGATCCGTCGGCCGCACTCAGAAGAGGCCGAATACTAACACCCCCCTGATGAGCCTCATTTCCGTCTACATCATTGCTTTTAACGAAGCCGAGAAAGTCGCCGCCACCATAGAAAGCGCGAAGTGGGCCGATGAAGTAGTACTGGTCGACTCCTGGAGCACCGACGGTACCCCCGAAATCGCAGCGAAGCTGGGTGCGAAGGTGGTCCAGGTCGACTTCAAGGGCTTTGGTGATCTGCGCAACCAGGCCATCGCTGCCTGCACCCACGAATGGATTTTTAGCCTGGACGCCGACGAACGCTGCACACCGCAGGCTGAAAAAGAGATACGCGAGATCACGACCGACCCGAATGCTCTTGACGTCTACTGGATGCCCAGGCGCAATTTTTTCATGGGCCGGTGGATCAAACACTCCGGCTGGTACCCCAACTACCGTCAGCCCCAGCTTTTCCGCAAAGGCTGCATGGCCTACGACCTCAAACCAGTGCACGAGGGCTACATCCTGCACAGCAGCAAACCCATAGGCCATCTGCACCATGCGATCTGGCAGTTCCCCTTCAAGAACATGGCCGAAGTCCTTCACAAAGCCAATCGATATTCCACACTGGGCGCACAACGCGTTGCCAAACCCAATATTTCAATGGGGACTGCGCTGTCGCACGGGCTTTGGGCTTTTTTCAAACACTATGTGTTCAAACGTGGGTTCTTGGACGGATGGGCCGGTTTCGTGATTGCGCTGGGCAACTTCGAAGGCACGTTCTATCGTTACGTCAAAGCCATCGAAATCCAGAAGGGCGCGGAATGGAAAGCCCCCAGTCACCCACCTCAGGATTCTTGATCCCTTGGTGCGTGGAATGCTGCCGGGCAGACTTTTGAAAATCGACCCTCCTTGGAGCTTGCGGTTGGGACTGATCTGCCTCGTTGCGTTATCAGCCAGCCTTCCCATCGCCTGGGTCAGCATCTCAAAGGCGCTGCTGTTCGTCTATGGCCTGATTTTCTTGTTGAGTCGTTCCTGGACGAACGTTGACAAAGATCCGCCTAATGTGCTCTGGACAACGCGAATCATTTTGACGCTTCTTGTGGTGTTTGCAGCCAGTTTGGTATGGACGCAAGCCGATCTTGAAAATGGCCTGACCGCCTTTGTCAGGCATGCCAAATTGATGAGCACCATACTCCTTGTCACTCTGATCCGCAGCCTTTGCGAGGCACGAGTGGCCGTGATCGCTTATGCTGGCGGACAATCGTTCCTGTTGCTGAGCTCTTGGATGATGTTCCTCGGCATTCCCATTCCATGGAGCGTGGACGCCCCCACACCCTACATTGTCTTCTCCAGCTACTTGGACCAGTCCATCATGTTTGCCACCGGCGCTGGCATCGCCTGGCACCTTCAAAACGAGCGCATTTGGGCGGCTTGGGCCGGCGTTGGATTTGCAGTCTTGGCTCTCATCAATGTTCTTCTGCTGCTGGAAGGCCGATCAGGCTACATCATTGCACTGACATCGCTGTCACTTGCCGCGATGTGGGCCCTGCCACGGCGATTACGCGCCGCCACACTTGTGGCCACACCTTTGATGGTTGCCGCTGGCCTTCTCGTCGGCTCCGATCAAGTGCAGGAGCGTGTCACAAAGATTTTTGCCGAGACCACGACCTATGCCAAGACACACCATGTCGGGGAACGTGACTCATCGGCGTGGCGCCTGAACGCGTGGTATCGCTCAGCCCAGGCCATTCAGGAAGAGCCCCTTCTGGGGCATGGCGTGGGCGCTTGGACTCCCGTAGTCAAGCGCTTGCAGGGAAATGACGCAAAACGGATTTTCGGTGAAGGGAATTTAAGCAATCCGCACCAAGAGTATTTGTTGTGGGGTGTTGAGTTGGGTATCGCTGGAATACTGCTCCTTTTTGCACTCGTTGTCGGTGTGGGCAAAGATGCACTTGGCTTGCCGACAAACACGCGCCGCGCCACAGTCTCCGTCGCGGTTGCGATGGCCGTAGCGTGCTTTTTTAACTCTGCGTTGTTTGACGACCTATTGGGCGACTATTTCTGCGTGACCCTTGGACTGTTATTCGCGCTGGGTTTGCATACCAAAGCGAAGGCAGGCCCATCAACCGCCACAGCGGCTTTGCAAACCAAAGAGACCTACCCAGCATGAGCACCGATCCATCCAAGGCAGACGACCACCCACAGCAGAAGCAAGGTCCCGGCAGCCTGCTGCAGCGCATGCGACGCCTGTGGCCATACTTCGGTGCCTACCCAGGCACATGGATGATCGTTGCCTTGGGTGCCATCGTTGGCTCCGCCACTGAGCCGATGATTCCCGCTTTGTTCGAGGTTCTATTGGAACGCGGATTCAAGAAGGGAGAGATCAAGCTGTGGACCGTTCCCGCCGTTCTGTTGCTGGTCTTTGGCGTACGTGGGCTGGCGGGTTATGTATCTCAGATCGGTTTGTCGCGAATTACGAACCAAGGGTTGATGATCATGCGCAGGGCCATGTTCAACAAAGTACTAGTTGCCCACCTGAACCTGTTTTCAACCCAAACCTCCAGCAGTCTGTCCAACTCCATCGTTTACGAAACTCAAAACGGTGCATCAATGTTGGTGAACTCCCTGCTGAGCTTGGTGCGCAACGCGCTGGTTCTGCTGGGTTTGACCGGGTATTTGTTTTACAAGAACTGGAAATTGACACTGATTGTGGTGGCGGTGTTTCCGGCGGTCGTTTTTGTCATGCGTGTATTGACATCGCGTCTGCACAAGCTGACCAAAGCCAACCAGGATGCGACGGACAATCTGGCCTACGTGGTTGAAGAGAATGTGTTGGCCCACAGGGACGTCCGTCTGTACTCTGCGCAACAGGTCCAGGCGGACCGATTCGAAAAGCTCGGTGACTCCCTACGGCACTTGGCGATGAAGTCCACGGTGGCCGGCGCCGCCATGACGCCCATGACGCAAATGCTGGCGGCCGTTGCGCTGTCCGCAGTGATATCGGTCGCATTGGCGCAAAGCGCTGGCAATGGCACCTCGGTGGGTGAATTTGTTGCGTTCGTGACGGCCATGTTGATGATCATTGCCCCAATACGGCAACTGTCGGAGGTGTCGGGCCCCATCACCCGGGGACTGGCCGCCCTGGAGCGTGGGCTGACCTTGATCGATGATGTGCCGGCGGAATCGGAAGGCACATTTGCAGTGGCCCGCGCGCACGGCGACCTCGAATTCCAACAGGTAGACGTTCGTTACTCGCCGGATGCCCTACCCGTTATCGATCAGTTGGATATGTGCGTGAAGTCAGGTGAAACCATTGCCATTGTGGGCGCCTCGGGCGCCGGCAAGTCCACACTGGTGAGCCTGCTGCCGCGATTTGTAGACCCTAGCGCAGGCCAGATATTGCTCGACGGGCAAGACATTCGAGACTGGAACTTGCATTCACTTCGTTCACAGTTCGCATTTGTCAGCCAGCATGTGGTCATGCTCAACGACAGCATCGCGGCCAATGTGGCCTTGGGGTTAGAGATGGATCGCAACAAAGTGTCAGACTGTTTGCGCGCTGCCCATTTGAGTGCACTGGTCGCCGAATTGCCTCAGGGCATCGACACGGTGGTTGGCCACAATGCCATGCAGATGTCAGGAGGCCAACGCCAACGTCTCGCCATTGCAAGAGCGCTGTACAAGGATGCGCCCATTCTGATTTTGGACGAGGCAACGTCGGCGCTGGACACCGAGTCCGAGCGGGCCGTTCAGGAGGCACTACAAGGCCTCATGAAAAACCGCACAACCCTGGTAATTGCGCACCGCCTGTCCACCGTGATGCATGCCGATCGCATTGTGGCCATGGATGCCGGTCGTATCGTCGAGACCGGTACCCACCAGGAATTGCTTGAAAGAAATGGGCACTACGCGCGCCTCTACCAAATTGGGCTTGAGATCTTTGTGCCCAAGGAAACCGAAACCAAGACGGATGGTTCAGTGGCTCACTGACTTGTAAATCTGCTCTTGCTGCAGAGCAATTTCCGACCACAGGTATTGGCGGGCAAAGCGTTTTCCATGGGTTTGCAAATGGGCACGGAATACGGAATCTGACAGCACACGGTTCAGGGCGCTGCCCAACGCCATACTGTCCCTGGGGTCCTCCACCAACAGGGCGTCCTGCTCATGCACCAGAAGCTCGGAGATACCACAATAATCTGCTCCACTGACCACCACCGGCAGACTGAACGCAAGGGCTTCCAGAACGACCATCGCAAACGTGTCTTCCAGTGTCGGGTGGGCCAGACAGTCGGCCGCGCGGTACGCCACATCCACCGGGTTCAGCGCCCCCAGAAAGAACACCCGTTCACCAAGGCCTCTGGTCTGCACTTCATGCTGAAAGCCCGCGATCTGCGACGAATTGCCGACCACCGCGAGGTAACAGTCGGCAGGCAGATGGGTTACCGCTCCGAGCAAAGCTGGCAAACCTTTTTTGCGGTAATCGTTGCCGACAAACAAAATACAGCGCCCCGCACTGGGCAGCGCCAACTTGGCACGCGCCGCCAGCTTTTCTTCAGGCGATGCCTGCTCATGAACATGTGCCACACCAGGCGTCAACACCGTACACAGTAGGTCTGACCGTGGATAGGCGGATGCCATGATGGGCTGCAGCCGCCTGGACGCCAGAACGATCCGCCGATCAGAACGCACCCGGTAACGAGCATGCTCCAACCACCAGTAGGCCAGCAAACGCGGGCTGGTCACGATCTTGAGGTAACGCAGAAACAGTCGCCAGCCACTTCTGCCATGTAGCAAACCGTATTTAACCGGCACCACATGAACCGTCTGTACCTGCCCGTGCCAGGTATTCTCGTGCGAGTGCACCACATCAAAACCCTTGCGGGTCAACCACCAGGTCGCCGCGGCAAACCACAGTTGGTTGATCCATCGGGGTTTAACAAAAGGTGTGGGAATGCGGTGGTAAACAACACTTGGCCATTGGTGATCAATGTCCTGCGCAAAAATGTGCATCTCGTGCCGTTGCGCCAATTGCTCTACCAGCGCTATGGAATAACGCTCTGCACCACCACCGGTCGGTTTGAAGATCCGGTTCAAGACCGCAATCCTGAGCGGCTGACTATTCACGGCGAAAGACACAGTCTTGCAGGCGCCCTGTTTACAAAAGAACAATATCGTATTGTTCCTGCCCCATCGCCGCCTCACTTTGTAGTGAAACCGGCTTGCCAATGAATTCGCTCAAGCCAGCCAGATGCTGGCTTTCTTCGTCCAGAAACAACTCAATCACCTTGGGTGACGCGACCACACGGAATTCGCGTGGATTGAACTGACGCGCCTCCCGCAGGATCTCCCGAAAAATATCGTAGGCCACACTGCGCGCAGTCTTCACCATGCCCTTGCCTTCACAAGCGGCGCAGGGTTCACACAACATATGGGCCAAAGACTCCCGGGTGCGCTTACGGGTCATCTCCACCAGACCGAGTTGGGAGAATCCACCGGCCATGGTTTTCACGCGGTCGCGTGACAACTGCTTTTTGAACTCAGACAGCACAGCGTCACGGTGGTCCTCGCGCACCATATCGATGAAGTCCACAATGATGATGCCGCCTAGATTACGCAACCGAAGTTGGCGTGCAATGGCCTGTGCTGCTTCCAGATTGGTCTTGAAGATGGTGTCGTCAAAATTGCGGGCACCAACAAAGCCACCGGTGTTGACATCGAACGTGGTCAACGCCTCGGTCTGGTCCACGATCAGGTAACCACCCGATTTGAGGTCTACCCGCCGCCCCAGGGCCTTGGCAATTTCCTCGTCGATGGAGAACAAATCGAAGATTGGGCGCTCACCCTTGTAGTGCTGCAATTTTGCAGCCGCCATGGGCATAAACTCGGCCCCAAAAGCCTTCAAAGCTTCGAACTGCTCACGCGAGTCAACGCGAATCGTCTGGGTGGCCTCAGCCACCATGTCGCGCAACACCCGTTGCAGCAGACTCAAGTCCTGGTGCAATAACGACTGCGCCGGCAAGCGGGTGGACGCGTCCTTGATTCGCGCCCAAGCCTTGCGCAGATAACCAATGTCATCCGCCAGTTCAGCATCGGACGCATCTTCACCATTGGTGCGCAAAATGAACCCGCCGCCTTGTGTACCGGCGAGCCGATGCATACGCGCACGCAACTCATCACGTTGGCTACCGGGAATTTTTTGCGACACGCCTATGTGGTCATCTTGTGGCAAAAACACCAGCAAACGCCCTGCAATACTGATCTGGGTCGACAAACGCGCACCCTTGGTGCCAATGGGTTCCTTGATGACCTGAACCATCAAGGATTGGCCTTCAAAAAGTTGCTTTTCAATGGGCACAACGGGCGCGGCGCCTTTGGCAATAAACGGGGCTTCACCGTCCGGCTGGCGATGCCAAACATCGGCTACATGCAGAAAGGCGGCGCGCTCCAGGCCAATGTCAATGAATGCTGACTGCATTCCAGGCAACACCCTGGCCACCTTACCGAGATAAACATTGCCTACGAGACCACGCTCCAGGGCACGCTCCACGTGCAACTCCTGGATAGCCCCGTTTTCCATGATTGCCACCCGGGCTTCCTGGGGAGACCAATTGATCAAAATATCCTGTTGCATCGTGTGAATTCCGGTTTGATCACTCAGAGCGTAAAGCCTATTTCCCGCAAGATCTGTGCAGTCTCAAACAGGGGGAGTCCCATGATGCCAGAGTAACTGCCGCTGATGTGCGCAATATGGGCTGCCGCCCTGCCCTGTACGGCATACGCACCCGCCTTGCCAATTGGCTCGCCGGACGCCACATAACTTGCAATTTCGTGATCCGTCATATCGGCAAAAGTCACCCACGACTCACTACAGGCGCTGACACACTGACCGCCCAAACCCAAAGTGATGGCGGTGATCACCCGGTGGGGTCGGTTGGACAGGGCTCGCAACATACGCATGGCATCGTTCGCGTCATGGGGTTTGCCAAAAATGGTGCGTCCCAGCGCGACCGTGGTGTCGGCACACAAGACCGGGGCTACGGGTAGGTTTTGGCGCAGCATTCGTTGCTGCGCAGCGCCCAGTTTGAGCTCGCTCACGCGCCGTACGTAGGTCTTGGGAGCTTCACCACGCAAAACAACTTCCAGTGATTCTGCGTCCTCGTTTGCCTCGGGCAATAACAACTGGTGTTTGACCCCCAACTGATCCAGCAGCTGGCTGCGCCGCGGACTCTGGGAGGCCAGGTAGATGAAGTCAGGAATGGCGGATGTCATCGAAAAAACTATTCTCGGTGGTAGGGGTGGTTGGCGTTGACCGACCACGCCCGGTACAACTGCTCAATCAGCAACACACGTGCGAATGCATGGGGCAAGGTGAGGTCCGACAAACGAATGCGTTCGTGCGCGACCTGTCGAAAAGCAGGGTCCAGCCCATCCGGGCCACCGATAACCAGCGCCACGTCATCACCGGTCAATTGCCAATCTTTGAGTTTGGCGGCCAGCGCCAAAGTGGTCAGCGCGGTTCCGCGCTCGTCCAGCGCTACGATGCGTGTTCCCCGCGGAATGGCCGCTTCAATGCGCCCGCGCTCTGCGGCATACAGCGTCTCTAAAGTTTTGGAACCGCGTGGCTCCGTCTTGACTGCCTTGAGCTCAACCCGCAGCTCGTGCGGAAAACGCTTGGCGTAATCGTCCCATGCTGTCTGCGCCCAGTCGGGTACTCGCAGCCCCACCGCAACGATCAACAGCCTCACGGGAAGATCAAACCTTGCGCGGGACGGGCTTCTTGGCGGCGGCCTTTGTGGGTGTCTTCGCTGCTGTTTTGGCTGCCGACTTGGTGGCCGGTTTTGTTGCGGGCTTCACAACCAATGTTTTGGCTGGCTTTGCTGCCACTTTTTTGGCCGGTGTCGCCTTGGCAGCAACCGATTTGACGGGCACCGACTTGGACGGCGTGGCCTTTGTGGTAGCGATTTTGGTGGTGCTGGTCTTGCGCGCCGGTGTTTTGGCACCTGCCGCTTTGTCAGCCGCCTTTTTCAATTGGGCTTTGGAGGGGAACGCTTCCGCCACGCCTTTCTTAGCAGCGTTGGAACGCCGCAGGCTGGGCTCCGCCGCAGACTTGGCGGCGGGTTTGGTGACAGGCTTGGCGCTTTCTGCCATGGCGGGCTTGGAGGCACCGAGCTTCAGGCGCACCGGCTTTTCGCCCCACAATTCTTCAAGGTTGTAATACTGCCGAAAGTTAGGCTGCATGATGTGAACCACCGCTTGCCCGCAATCCACAATGATCCATTCACCGTTGGCCTCGCCCTCAACCCGTGGTTTCTCAAAGCCGGCTTCGCGGACGGCATCGCGCACACTGGCGGCCAGGCCTTTGGTTTGTCTGTTGGAGGTACCAGAGGCCACAATCACCCGTTCAAACAATGCTGACAAATGCTCCGTGTCAAACACCTGGATGTCTTGGGCTTTGACGTCTTCCAGACCATCCACGATGGCCCGCTGGAGCTTGTTAATGTCTTTTTTGGCAACAATTGGTTTGTTCATCAGGCAGTTTGATAAAGGTGGTGGTGGGCAATATAACGCGCAACGGCTTCAAAAACCAGTGGCGCGACGTTTTGGCGGTTCGCCAAACGGTGGCGGATGTCAGTGGCGCTGACATCCATGGGGGGCAAATTCAACACCTGAAAGGGTGTTTGCGCCAAAAGCTCTGCATTAAAAGTGCCTCTAGCCCCCGAAGAATCTGCGCGAGCAGCTACACATATTATAGCGAGCTGAAGAATCGCCTGCCACCGGTGCCAGCTTTGCAGCGCCCTGGCCTGGTCTTCCCCGATGATCAGAAACAGTTGCACGCCGGGCTGCTCGGCCGCCAACTCGGTCAGCGTATCCACGGTGTAACTGGGTCCAAGCCGTCGGGTTTCCCGGTCATCGACCACGACCTTGGGGAGATCAGCAAACGCCAGTTGCGCCATGGCCAGCCGATGCGAGGCCGCTGTTAACACCCGGGATTTGTGCCACGCCTCACCCGTCGGAATGATGTGCAATGCATCGAGTCGTAACTGCTCCACGGCCTGGTGTGCCAAGGCGTTATGGGCCCTGTGGGGCGGATCAAACGACCCACCGAACACACCCAGGCGACGCAACGGCACGGCCGCCCCGCTCACACCCAGTCTCGCCTCGGCAAAAATCGGGTGTACAAGTCGTTTTCTGCCGAACCGGCTTCAGGCACTGATTGATAGGTCCAGCTCACCAAGGGTGGCATCGACAGCAAAATCGATTCGGTGCGGCCGCCCGACTGCAAACCGAAATGGGTTCCCCGGTCCCACACCAGGTTGAACTCTACGTAGCGCCCGCGGCGGTACAACTGGAAGTTGCGCTCGCGTTCACCATAGGCCATGTCTTTGCGGCGCTCCACAATCGGGATATAGGCCAGCAGGAACGCATCGCCTACCGATTGCATCAGTTCAAAACCGTTGGCAAACCCACCTTCGGCGAAGTCGTCAAAGAAAATGCCTCCAATACCGCGCTGTTCATTGCGGTGTTTCAAATAGAAATAGTCGTCACACCATGTCTTGAACCGTGGGTAGGTGTCTGCACCAAAGGCCTGTACCGCATTGCGGCAGGTTTCGTGGAAATGCCGGGCATCGTCCTCGTGTCCGTAAAAGGGGGTCAGATCCATGCCGCCACCAAACCAGCACACGGGTTCCTGCCCCGGGTGACCGGCAGAAATCATGCGCACATTCATGTGTACGGTAGGCACGTAGGGGTTGCGCGGATGGAACACCAGCGAAACACCCATCGCTTCAAACGGCGCACCGGCCAGTTCGGGGCGGTGCTGGGTCGCAGACGGCGGCAACTTGGGGCCCCGCACATGCGAGAAGCCACAACCTGCACGTTCAAACAGCGAACCACCTTCCAGAATGCGCGTGATGCCATGCCCTTGTAGAGGTTCGCCAGCGGCTTTCTCCCAGGTATCGGACACAAAAGTCTGGTCGTCCATCGCCGCCACCGCTGTAGTGATGCGGTCCTGCAGACCCATCAGATAGGCCTGCACTTGTTTGACTGGTGTGTCGCTCATTTGGCAGCCTTGGCGTCGGCCGCCTGTTTGACCGCCCGGTGGCCAATGTCCGTTCGGAATTGCATGCCGTCAAACCGAATCCCTTGAACCGCTTCATAAGCCGCCTGGCGCGCAGCGCGGGGGTTTTCGGCCAAACCGGTGACACATAACACCCGCCCACCGCTGGTAAGGGTTGTGCCGTCACGGTGTTCGGTGCCGGCATGAAAAACCTTGACGTTCTCGCTCTCCGTTGCCAAGCCCTCGATGGCATCTCCTTTGCGCGGAGTGCCGGGGTAACCATGCGCGGCCAACACCACACCCAGCGCGGTGCGACGGTCCCATTCGAGTTCGATGCTCTCCAGTCCACCCGCCTCTGTTGCGGCCAATAACACGTCTGAAAAATCACTTTTGAGGCGCATCAGAATCGGCTGGGTCTCGGGGTCACCCATGCGGCAGTTGAATTCCAGCGTCTTGACCTGGCCCTGCGGGTCAATCATCAGACCAGCATACAAAAAACCAGTGTAGGGGATGCCGTCCTGCTCCATGCCCTTGAGGGTAGGCAGGATGATCTCGCGCATGGCCCGGGCATGCACCTGGGGCGTGACAACGGGCGCCGGCGAATAGGCGCCCATGCCACCCGTGTTGGGGCCTTGGTCGTCGTCCAGCAGGCGCTTGTGGTCCTGGCTGGTGGCCAATGCCACCACGTCCTTGCCATCACACAGCACCATGAAGCTGGCTTCTTCGCCTTCCAGAAATTCTTCGATGACCACACGCGGCACGGCCTGGCCGCCCTCGCCCGCGTTGTGCACCACGCCCAGCGTGTTGTCCAGCAACATGAAGTCGATGGCCGCATGGGCTTCATCCAGCGTCATGGCCACGACCACGCCCTTGCCAGCCGCCAGGCCATCGGCCTTGACCACGATGGGCGCACCCATGCGGTCCACATAGGCGTGGGCTGCCACGGGGTCGGTAAAGGCTTCGTAGGCTGCGGTGGGTATGTTGTGCCGCTGCATGAACGCTTTGGAAAATGCCTTGGAGCTTTCCAGCTGCGCCGCAGACTTGGTGGGGCCAAAGATGCGCAGACCGTGGGCCCGGAATTCGTCCACCACACCGGCAGCCAAGGGGCCTTCGGGACCAACAACTGTCAGGCCGATCTTGTTCTCCTGCGCCCACTCCCGCAGTGCCACCACGTTGGTGATGGGCAGGTTTTTCAGGCGACTATCCAGCGCGGTGCCGCCATTGCCGGGCGCCACATACACCAATTGGACCTTGTCGGACTCTGCCAACTTCCAGGCCATGGCATGCTCGCGGCCGCCCCCCCCGATCACCAAAACATTCATACATCCCTCCGATCCGCGTTTTGGCGGTTGTTGTGTTTATTATTGTTGTTCATAGTGCGGCGTTATGGTAAATCTCTTGCGTGTCGTCCAGGTCTTCCAGCACGTCCAATAGCTTTTGCATACGCACGGCGTCGTCACCAGTCAGCTCAATGGTGTTTTCAGCGCGCATGGTGACGCCGGAAATCTCTGCTGTCAGCCCTGCGGCTTCCAATGCCTGTTTGACGGCTTCGTAATCCGCATAGGCGGTCAGCACCTCGATAGCGCCATCGTCATCGGTGACCACGTCTTCAGCGCCGGCCTCCAGCGCCACTTCCATGATCTTGTCTTCACTGGTGCCGGGGGCAAAAATCAACTGTCCGCAGTGTTTGAACTGGAATACCACCGAGCCCTCGGTGCCCATATTGCCACCATGTTTGCTAAAGGCGTGGCGCACTTCGGCCACGGTGCGCACCTTGTTATCGGTCATGGTGTCCACAATGATGGCGGCGCCACCAATGCCATAACCCTCGTAGCGGATTTCTTCGTAAACGATGCCTTCCAGCGTGCCCGTGGCCTTGGCGATACCGTATTTCACGTTTTCGGCCGGCATATTGGCCGCCTTGCCCTTTTCTACAGCCAGACGCAGGCGTGGGTTGATGCTGAGATCACCCCCACCCAGGCGCGCGGCGACCATGATTTCACGCATCACGCGGGTCCAGATGCGCTGACGCTTCTCATCCTGGCGTCCTTTGCGGTGCTGAATATTGGCCCATTTGCTGTGTCCTGCCACGTGAAATCCTTTGAAAATTCGTTACGCTACGGGCTCAATTGTACTTTTTGAGAATTCCATGGCCGCCCTTGACACCACCAGCATCCTGATTGCACAACATGGCACCGAGAACAGCACGATTCAGTGCTGCCTGCTACCGAACAAAGCCAATCGCCACGGCCTGATCACCGGCGCCACCGGCACTGGCAAGACCATCACGCTGCAAACCATGGCCGAGGGGTTCTCGCGCATCGGCGTGCCAGTGTTCATGGCCGACATCAAGGGTGACCTGACCGGCATCTCGCAGGCGGGCAGCCCCAGCCCCAAGCTGGGCAAGATCATCCAGGAACGAGGCCTGCCTGAACCCGAATACCAGGCTTTCCCCACCACGTTGTGGGACGTGTTTGGCGAACAAGGCCACCCGGTGCGCG
>ERZ724520.413-NODE-413-length-23302-cov-5.056480_pt1 | contig 23302 bp, 21 predicted proteins | sample MGYA00376053_ERZ724520 | MGnify/ENA primary metagenome ERZ724520 (study PRJEB28724, sample SAMN07190886) | activated sludge metagenome | isolation source: activated sludge of sewage treatment plant in Hong Hong | place: USA: Christiansburg, Virginia | collected...
AAATAATATTTGTAGAATAAACAAGTTGAGAGACATTATTTATCTTTGTGTAACAAATTCAAACCTTATGCCTGTTACATTAAGGAAAAAATTTACTAATACAACCAAATTAATTTCTCAACAAAAAACTAAAGAAAGTGTAACCATTGAATTACACAATAAAGTATTACAAATATTAGGCAACCCAACACAAAAGAAAGAGGTCGTTTTTAGTCTGCCCTCTCATGCAGCGTGTAATAAAAGTTTAAAATTCTGGTGCAAGAAAGCTGGAATAGATAAACACATTACAAGACATTGTGCAAAACATTCATTTGCTACAAATTTAATTTATTATGGTGCAGATGTAAATACAGCAAGTAATTTATTAGGACATAACAGTTTGAGATATACAGAGAGATATACCCACATAATAAATCATTAAAAGAAAAAGCAGTTAGTAACCTACCAACAATTATTTATGATAGAAAAATTATTAAAAGAAATAGAGCAGTTAAAAAAGCAACTGAATGATTTAAGGCACTTGCAAAGCTACAAAATAGCCCAAGCATTAGATATTGAATATACTTACGAAAGTAATAAAATAGAGGGTAACACTTTAACCTTACAAGAAACTCAATTAGTAATTGAAAAAGGGTTAACCATTGGTGGCAAACCATTAAAAGAACATTTAGAAGCAACTAACCATTATTTTGCTATTGAATATATCAAACAATTAGTGGAGGAAAAAACACCATTTACAGAGCGTGTTTTAATGCAAATACACCAGCTTGTTTTGCAAGGAATAGATAACCATAATGCTGGTAAATATAGAAATGTGCAAGTGCTCATAAGTGGTGCAAAACACATACCTCCACCACCTTATTTAGTAACCAAACAAATGGAAGATTTTTTTATTTGGTACAATGAAAATAAAAGCACTTTGCACCCAGTTGTATTAAGTGCTGAAATGCATGAGCGATTGGTAACTATACACCCTTTTATAGATGGTAATGGCAGAACCAGCAGACTATTAATGAATTTAATTTTATTGCAAAATGGTTATCCAATAGCAATTTTAAAAGGAGATGTTGCTAACAGATTAAAATATTATGAGTGTTTGGAAATAGTACAAACCCAAAGCAACAAAGCCCCATTTATAGAACTCATTGCAGAAAATGTAAAAGATACCATAAATAGAATTTTAAAAAGTATTAGTTATGAATGAATTAGATGAATGACAAAATAAACAAAATTAAAATAAAAAAGCTCTCTGAAAATCAGAGAGCTTTTTGTTTGTAGCCCGTAGGGGAATCGAACCCCTGTTTGAAGAATGAAAATCTCCTGTCCTAACCCCTAGACGAACGGGCCGTTCGTTAAAAGCGAGTGCAAATATACCAACTTTTTACATTCTTACAACCTCTTAACATAAATTTCTTTTTCATTTTTTTAAATTTCTTTTTTTCAGGTTTAAAATCTTCTACTTTTACAAAAAAAATCTCCTAATTATGTCTAAACCAAGAATTGCTATTAATGGACTCGGACGAATCGGTCGTTTGGTTTTCCAAATTTTATTCGATAAAAATAATGTTGACATTGTAGCCATCAATGATATTGCTCCTAACGATGCATTGATTTATCTTTTAAAACACGATACTGCTCAAGGTAAATGGAATAAAAATATTACGGCAAAAGAAAATCACCTCTTAATTGAAGGAAAGGAAATTATTAGCACCGCCATTACCGAACCTCAGTATCTTCCCTGGAAAGAATTGAATGTAGATATTGTAATTGAATGTAGCGGCAGATTTCGTGATAGAGAAATGTTGCAAGAACATATAAATGCCGGAGCCAAAAAGGTTGTCATATCCGCACCGGCAGATAAAACAGTCAAAACAATTGTATTAGGAATAAACGATGCAACATTAACAAAAGAAGATACTATTCTTTCTAATGCTTCTTGCACTACCAATTGTTTGGCGCCAATGGTGAAAGTAATGTTGGATAATTTTGGAATAAAAAATGCTTTTATGAATACCGTGCATGCCTATACCGGCGACCAACGATTGCACGATGGAATCCATGGTTCGGATTTTAGAAGAGCAAGAGCAGCCGCACAAAATATAGTGCCAACTTCTACCAATGCCAGCAAAGCATTGGAATGGGTAATGCCAGAAATAAAAGGAAAAATAAAAGGAGGTGCCGTTAGAGTGCCTGTAATTGTAGGCTCTACAACCGAATTATATTGCAATATTGAAAGAAGTACTACTGTAGAAGAAATAAATGCTGCTTTTAAAATAGCTGCTGAAACAAATTTAAAAAATATTCTCGCATATACAGAAGAACCTATTGTTTCCAGTGATATTATTCATACACCGGTTTCTTGCACTTTTGATGCTGGCTTAACGCAACAAATTGGTGATTTAGTGAAAATTGTAGGCTGGTACGACAATGAATATGGATATGCCAATCGTTTAGCAGAATTAGTAGAAAAAGTAGCATTATTGTAAATTGGTCATTGATATTTTATTTTTTAATTTCACCACATATTTAATATAATTATGCAAACCGTAGAAACTATTTCATTCAAAAACAAACGTGCTTTAATTCGTGTAGATTTTAATGTGCCTTTCGACAAGCAATTTAATATCACGGATGATACTCGAATTAAAGCAGCACTGCCCACCATTCAAAAAATTTTAAAAGAAGGAGGTAGTGTTGTGTTGATGTCGCATTTGGGACGACCATTAAAGAAATTAAAAGAAGATGGAACTATTGACAGAGAAAAATTTTCTTTAAAACATATTATAAAACATTTATCTGATTTATTGGGTAAAGAAGTAAAATTTGCTAATGATTGTATTGATGAAGACAGTCAAGCAATGTCAGCAAGCTTACAACCTGGAGAAATATTATTATTAGAAAATACCCGCTTCTACAAAGAAGAAGAAAAAGGCGAAGAAAACTTTGCAAAAAAATTAGCCTCGCACGGCGATATTTATGTAAATGATGCTTTCGGCTCTGCGCATCGAGCGCATGCAAGTACAACAATCGTAGCCAACTCCTTTTCAAAAGAAAATAAATGTTTCGGATATTTAATGGCTGCAGAGGTTGCCAATGCAGACAAAGTATTGCATAAAGCAGCAAAACCATTTACCGCAATTTTAGGAGGGGCTAAAGTATCTGACAAAATCCTCATCATCGAAAATTTATTGAATATTGCAGATAATATAATTATTGGTGGAGGAATGGCTTATACTTTTTTTAAAGCAAAAGGTGGAAATATTGGAAATTCATTAGTAGAAGCAGATAAATTAGATTTGGCCTTAGAAGTGTTAGAGCGTGCAAAAGCAAAAGGCGTGCAAATCCTTTTGCCCGAAGATTCCATCATTGCAGATAAATTTGATAACGATGCAGCTACTCAGATTTCAGACAATATGAATATTCCTGATGGCTGGATGGGATTAGATATTGGTCATAATGCCATTGCGACTTTTGAAGAAGTGATTGAAAATTCTAAAACCATTTTATGGAATGGCCCAATGGGTGTTTTTGAAATGGATAATTTTCAAAATGGAACTAAAAGCATCGCTTTAGCCGTTGCCGATGCCACCAAAAATGGAGCATTTAGTTTAGTGGGTGGTGGCGATAGTGTTGCAGCGGTTAATAAATTTCAATTAGCAGATAAAGTGAGTTATGTTTCTACGGGCGGAGGTGCATTATTAGAATTTTTTGAAGGCAAAACATTACCAGGTGTAGCCGCATTATTGTAAAAAATGAAATGTAATATTGTCAAATCATTCTTTTCTTTTCATTTTTTCACCTTGACCAAACCCGATGTTCAAATAAAAATCTACACCGGTAAATTTTTTCTTAGCAAATGAAGTGATAATAGTACTACTGCCTAAAGTAACTTGTCCCAAACGCATTCCAATTCCGGCATTAAAGCCACTGTATTGATTATAATTGATAGGCAAATATACGGAAGCAATCTTGTGTTCAAAACGAGGTGTAACGGTGATATCAAGCGGTAAATTAGCCACCGGCATACCTCGTTTAAATGAAAAAGGATTAAATTGCATATTTACGTTTACATAAAACATTTTTACTACCCGTACATCTGCAAATATATTTACAGTGGTAGGTGTTTTTATTTTATACTTCTCCATAGGAATACTCTTGGTGCCTAACGAATCTAATACATCATCAATGCTGATTGTATTGCCTTCAGTATCTACCAAATGTTCTGCCGGCACATCTTTATTGTTTCCTACAAAGGAACGACTATACTTCCCACTTTTATATTTATTAAATCCTATGTCATTAATAGAAGCACCTACCATTACAAAATGCTCTTCACTATTTTTTACTTTGAATTTATAAATAATACCCGCATCTATTCCAAATCCATTAATTCCAAATTTATATTTATATCCATCATCAATAGCAGAAGAAACCCGCAAATCAAATTTTGAATTGCCCACATTAATAAAGCTGTCAGCGATGCCGTGATATACTTTGTTGAAATCTATATTATTGGCTGCAAATTGTGCATTAAAAATATTAGAATTCATTTTTACGGTTGTACCAAAACTTAATGAATGTCGCTCGCCGATATTAAAACTACGCCCATAACCAGCATATATTTCTGAATACACATTTACGGCGGCAGTTGCCCGTTCATCCGAAAAGTTTGGAAGCCATTGTAGTATTTCTTCAAAATGATTATACAAGGAATACACCAAATCTTGATTCATATCGTTGAAAGTGGCAACGGCGCGTGCTTTTATTCCAAAATGGATAGCATTGTTTTTTTTGAATCTTATAAATGCACCAGGGCCCAATACGGTGGCGTTTAAATGTAATTGCTTACGTTTTCCATCTAAATTTTGTCCGATGTTTACCTCTTTGTCAAAATTTTTAACGATGCCTCTAAGTTTGCCATTAATGGAGAAATAATTATTTCCAGCTTCTGTGCTAAATCCGATAAGGTTTACTTGCCATTTCATGGCACCCGCTACTCCAGCAGCAGGATTAATAGTATTACTCAAGATGGCTTCTCTTGGCGTAAATTGACTTCCTAAAAAGGATTGACTAAACGTAAAATGGATGGAACATACTAATAATGTTAGTGAAAATAGTATTTCCTTTTTCATGGTTTTTGTTCTTTTTGAAACTAATTAAAATAAGCGTATTTGACTTTTCTAGCTTTTACAGGTTTTTTATGACCTGGTAGTATTACTTTTTTAATACAGCTTTTCGACCTTTTTTTGCGATAACCACCAGCATAACTATTGTTCTGTAAAGACAAAAAAGAAAATAAACATACGAATAAGAGGATATAAAATCTCATATTTTCTCTTTTTTGATTAAATATTTATTGCAAAATTAGTATTTTATAGTGAATTATGGCTATTTATATGTGTCTGTTGTAGAATAAACAAGTGTATTGCTTATTCCAACCATTTTTTATGTAAAATATATTGAAGTTCATCTTTGTTTTTTCGCTCTGACAGTCGAAATCTTTTTCTCTTATCTTCCGTTAATGAAATAGTATAAGACATAATAACGCCTTGTCTGGATACTAAAACCTCAATGGTGTCATTGACTGTTTTGTGTGCATAGATGTTGCTGAATTCTTTATTAATCCTAAATCTGTCGATCGCTATAATTTCATCTTCTACACTCAATCCACCTTTGTATGCACCATATTGTTTATCTAATTTTGAAATCATTAACTTGCCTTCTTTCCATTGGGTGCTTAATCCTAAAAAGACAGTGTCTTCTTCAGTCGTATTGATTAATTCTATTCCCATTAAATCCAAAAATAAATCAATATCCGGCAAGGAACAGGTGAAAATATATTGTTGGAAAGGAGGCTCAAAATCAAGTCCGCTCACAGAATTAAAAACAGCTAAAATATCTTTATGTGTAATGCCTTTATTGGGATGTTTTAAATACTCTTCATATAAAATACGCATCACATCATCTAAGCATTTTTCCCCTTTTGTCGCCTGCATAATCATAAAATCAAAGACCATTGCTATCAAAGCGCCATGCGTGTAATAATTTATTTGTGTATTAGAACTGTTTTCGTTTCTTCTGTAATATTTCAACCAAGTGTCATAGCTTGCTTCTGCCAAAGTTTGTGTATCTGCACCACTGGTATTAACTACATCATTGATATTATTGGCAACAATTTGATAAAATTTCTCTTTAGATGTTACACCAGCACGATAGCAAATATAATCATCATAATAACTGGTAATACCTTCGAAAAACCAAAGTAACTCTGTGTAATTTTCTGTAGTATAATTAAATGGAATAAATGCTTTTGGTCGAATACGTTTTACATTCCAAAGATGAAAATATTCATGTGCTAAAAGGCTGATGGTGCGCTGATAATTTTCTATATTATAACTCCAGCGTGTAATATGATTTACAGAAGAATGTGCGTGTTCCAATCCTCCGTAACTATTGTCTGTATTATGAATAATAAATACATAATGCATACAAGGATGTGAACCAAAAATAGCCACTTCGGTTTCAATAATTTTCTTTAAGTCATTAATAAATTTTTCAATAATACAATTACTCTGCCCATAAATCGCTAATTCATGCGATACATTTGCAGCATCAAAAAAATAAGAAATATGATTTCCAATTTCAATAGGAGAGTCAATTAATTCATCTAAATTATTAGCAATGCGCACCCATTTATTATTTTCTATTGTAGGTAAGGCAGTAGAAATATTATCCCATCGTTTATGCTGCTTTATTTCAATCTCTGATTTCAAATGCTCTTGCCCATCAATATATAAAAAAGTGGAAGCACCATTAATAAGCGCATGCGTATCATCTACAAAATTCGTGCGTACAGAATATTCAAAACAATATATTCGATATTTAATTACAACAGAAGAAGTATTTTGGGTATTTACAATCCATGTATTTTTATCCTGTTTTTCTAAGCGGATAATCTCATTATTTTTTATACATTCTACCTTGTCTATGTTTTCTTGAAACTCTCTGATTAAATAACTGCCTGGAGTCCAAACAGCCATCTTTAATAATAACTGTTTGGCTGTTATTTCTGAAATATGCATTTCCACTTCCATATAATGTGTATGCGGTTCGGAAAAGGAGAGAGTGTATTTCAGCTTCATAAAATTGTTATTGATATTTATGGTCTTTAAAGTATAATTGCAATAAAATAAAAACAAAAAGATGATACAAAGATATACAAATGCAATATACTGTAGATGATTTTTTGTTGGTTATTGCTATGATTGACTAAACGAATGTCTGATTTTTACTATAACTTTGTATAATAAAACTATTTGATATGCAGGGTTTATTATCTCAACAATTAATAGAACTAGAAGAAAAATATAGTGCGCATAATTATCATCCATTGCCAGTTGTTTTGCAAAAAGGAAAAGGAGTACATGTTTGGGATGTAGAAGGAAAGCAATATCTAGATTTTTTATCTTCCTATTCTGCCGTTAATCAAGGGCACTGCCATCCACGTATAATAAAAGTAATGCAAGAGCAAGCCGCCGTGCTAACACTCACTTCGAGGGCTTTTCATAATAACTTATTAGGGGTATATGCAGAGTATATTACATCACTATTAGGCTATGATAAAATATTGCCGATGAATACAGGAGTAGAAGGCGGTGAAACGGCTTTCAAGCTAGCGCGCCGTTGGGGATATGATGTAAAAGGTATTGAAAAAGATAAAGCCATTATTGTCGTTTGTGAAGATAATTTTTGGGGACGCTCTATTGCCGCTATTTCCTCTTCTACCGATCCTTCTTCTTATGTCGGTTTTGGGCCTTATGTTCCGGGAATAAAAAAAATTCCATACAACCATACACAAGCATTAGAAGAAGCCTTGCAAGATAAAAATGTTGCAGGATTTATGGTAGAACCCATTCAAGGCGAAGCAGGCGTAGTAGTGCCGGATAATGGTTATTTAAAAATGGTGAGAGCGCTTTGTACCAAATATAATGTATTATTTATTGCAGATGAAGTGCAGACAGGAATTGCACGCACCGGAAAGATGATGGCTTGCGATTATGAGCAAGTAAAGCCCGATATTTTGATTCTGGGAAAAGCATTAAGTGGAGGTACTATGCCGGTTAGTGCTGCACTGGCAAGTGATGAAATTATGTTATGTATCAAACCAGGTGAACACGGTTCTACCTTTGGAGGTAACCCATTGGCGTGCGCAGTAGCCATGGAAAGTTTAAAAGTAATTATAGAAGAAAAATTAGCAGACAATGCAACCACCATGGGTGAAATATTTCGCAATGAATTAAATAAATTGCACCATCCTGTTATAGAACTAGTGAGAGGAAAGGGATTGTTGAATGCTATTGTTATTAATACAGGACATATTGAAGAACATAATTGGAATAATTCGGGAGATTTAACGTGGAATATTTGTTTGAAAATGCGTGACAATGGGCTTTTGGCAAAACCCACTCATGGAAATATTATCCGTTTTGCACCACCATTGGTTATTAATGAAACACAAATTCGTGCAGCCGTCGATATCATCGGTTATTCTATTAGTCAGGTAATTTCAAAAAAATAGTAAATAATTGAGCAATAAAATAAAATAAATGAAAACAGCATTGTTAGTTGGCGCCACTGGTTTAGTAGGAGGTTTTGTATTAGAAAATTTATTACAAGAAGATTATTTTTCAAAAGTAATCGTTCTTAGTAGAAAACAAATAGCAAAACAACATCCAAAATTGACCCAAATAATTGCAAATTTTGATGATATGGAAAACAATGCATCTCAAATAGTTGCAGATGTAATTTTTTGTTGCTTAGGAACCACCATAAAAAAAGCAGGCTCGCAAGCAGCCTTCAAAAAAGTAGATTATGAATACCCATTAAAAATAGCCGAAATTGCCAAACAAAATGGAGCATCTACATATTTGATTATTTCAGCCATGGGCGCCGATAAAAATTCCTTTATTTTTTATAATAGAGTAAAAGGAGAAATAGAAGAAGCTATTGCAAAATTAAATTTTAATACTTTCCATATTTTACAACCAAGTTTAATAGCCGGACAACGCCCCGAAAAAAGAACAGGAGAAAATATCGCTAATAAATTTTTTCCCATCGTTAATAAATTACTTATAGGATCTTTGTCAAAATATAAATCCATCCAAGCCCCTCAAATAGCCAAAGCTATGGTGCATTTTGCTAAATCTGATACAAAAGGCGTGATGATACACGACAGTGGTGAATTGCAAAAAATCTGATTGTTTGATTTTTCTAAGTTATATTGTCCATAAATTTGACTTTTCCCTTTTTTCTGTTTTTTAAAACATCAATTTTTTTTTAGATATTTTACTTATTATGTCTTTGTTAACAAAAAACAACTAATTGTTTATAGTGATATAATTTGTATTTTTGAACTTATGAGAAGAATCTTTCTATTTATCACCGTTTTAATGTTCTTTTTTGTTTCTTGTAAGAAAGAAAAAGATACAAATAATCCATCTAACGTAGCAGATGACCATACCATCATACAGGATCAGTATGGAAGACAATTAATACTACATGGATTAAATACCTCCAGTGGTGCAAAAAGTACCCCAGGACGTATGCCATGGATTGAAGAAAAACACGTAGAACGCGAAGCCAAAGATTTTGGATTTAATTATGTCAGATACCTAGTGTTTTGGGATGCTATTGAACCCGAACAAGATGTTTTTGATCCTATTTATTTAGATAAGGTAGAAGAGCGAGTAAATTGGTACACCTCACGTGGAATGCACGTAATGATTGATATGCACCAAGATTTATACTCTTTAGTATTTGGAGGCGATGGAGCACCTCAATGGGCTATTCAAACAAATGGAAGTGCTCCTATCGAAATGTCAGGAGGAACACCATGGTGGGTAAAAAACATAGACCCAGCCGTCATCAATAGTTGGATAAATTTTTGGGGATATTCCAAATATAAATATTTACAAGATCATTATGCACTTGCATGGCAAAAAGTAATGGAACGTTTTAAAAACAATCCAAATATAATTGGATATGATTTAATGAACGAACCTTGGGGAGGCGATTTGATAAAAGTATTCTTAACAGGAGAATTTGAAAAAGTACAATTAAAAGCTTTCTATGACAGGTTAATACCAAAATTACGCGCTATAGAACCTAATAAATATTTTTTCTTTGAACCAACACCAGCACCGGTAACCTTTGGAGCACCCTCTAACTTACCTAAAATAAACGACACAAGAGCTACTCCTCATTTAGTGTATGCACCACATTGCTATCCTTTTGACACACACGAAGGAACAGGCTATACCGCTAGCTCCAAGCAACAATTAAAAGATTGGGAGCGTGAGCGTAAAAAAGAAATAACAAAACAAGGGAATATTCCACTGCTTTGCGGTGAATTTGGATTGTCTCCAACACAAGCAGGCTATGACCAATATTTAAAAGATGCAAATGCCATGTTTGACCGCAACTTATGGCATTGGGCTTATTGGAGTAATGACCAAGGTGGTTGGAGTCCATTTAATGGAGATGCCGTTATGCCATTAGCGCAATATTTATTACGTGTTTTCCCTCATGCTACCGCTGGTAAAATCAACTCCTTTGATTTCAACCCAGATACAAAAGTGTTTAATTTCAGTTATAAAAATAATGCAGCGATTACAAAACCAACTGAAATATACATACCACAACAATTTTATCCAAGTGGATGGAATTTAAATGTTACAGGAACTACAAATTATACTCAAACATTTGACGATGCTACGCACATATTAAAATTGAATGTACCAGAAAATAACGCAGATGTAATTATTGAGATTACTCCAAAATAACTTCTACCTCTTTTTGTAAAGAATTAAGTTTTTTTAATTACTTTTGAAACTGATAAAATAGCATACAATTTAGTATGCTATTTTTATTTTAAAAAATCTAATAATGATAATTCCAAAAGAAGTAGAAAAAGAACTGAATGAGCATTTAGCCTTAGAAGCAGGAGCTGTATTTAGTTATTTAGCCACCGCAGCATGGTGCGAAAAAGAAGGATTAGAAGGTTGTGCTAAATTCTTTCACAAACAATCAGACGAAGAACATTTGCATTTCATGAAATTCTTTGACTACATTAATGAAGTGGGAGGACACGCCATAGTGCCAGCCGTAAAGCAACCAAAAATTGATTTTAAAGATGTTTTAGAAACCTGCCAACTTGCATTAAAAGGCGAACAAAAGGTTACAAAATCTATATACAACATTATTAAAGTAGCTAAAGAAAACGAAGACCATGCTACGGTAGATTTTCTTCGATTTTTTGTTGATGAACAACGCGAAGAAGAAGTGCAATTTAATCGAATTGTAGATAAGATAAAATTAATTGGCAAAGGCGCACAAAGTCTATATTATATAGACAAAGAATTTGAAAAATTAGCCACTCGCAAAGATAAAAAAGAGGATAAAACCGCTGAATAATTTAGCTCTATAATTTCCATTTCATCTTAATTTTGCAGCATCTATAGATGCAATTTGTTATATTTTTTTCTAATATTTCAACAAATAGCAGCAAGTAATTGTTCTTATTATGTAGGATGAGATTATTTATTAAAAATATGGTCTGTCATCGTTGTATCATGGCGGTGCAAACAGAGTTGCAAAAACTTGACCTTCATCCAGTTTTGATTACACTTGGTGAAGTAGAATTGAAAGAAGATAATATTGATGCTATAAAAGGACAATTATCTCAACAACTCCAATCCATAGGTTTTGAGTTGATAGATGATAAAAAAAGTCGCATCATTGAAAAAATTAAAACAATTATTATTGATGTAGTACACCATCAAAATAATGAAATCTCTACCAACCTCTCTGTAATATTGAGCCATAAATTACAGCATGATTATACGTATCTCTCCAATCTATTTTCTGATGTAGAAGGAATAACTATAGAGAAGTATTTTATTGCTCAAAAAATTGAAAAAGTAAAAGAATTATTGGTATATGATGAATTATCACTCAGTGAAATTGCCTATCAATTAAATTATTCGAGTGTAGCATATTTAAGCAATCAATTTAAAAAAGTAACCGGACTTACTCCAAGTCATTTCAAGCAAATAAAAACAGAAAAACGCCATCCTTTGGATAAAGTGTAAATGTTATAAGTTTATTCTAAAAATACATAAAACCATCTGAAAGAATATGTTGAACTTTGCAACTATAAAATAGTAGCAGATGGCAACCAATAATCAAATAGTAGTGTACCTTCCACTGGAAGGGATGGAAAGTGAACATTGTGCTTTAATTATACAAAGAGAACTCGCTCAGTTAAAAAATATTTCAACCCATAAAGTAGAACTAAACAACCACAGAGCCATTCTTGAAGTGGACAATATCGAAACAATTTCCTTAGCCATAAAAGCTATTAAAAATGCAGGATATGGTGTAATTACTGTAAAAAAAACAGTACCAGTTTTAGGCATGAGTTGTGCCTCTTGCGCAGGAAGCGCAGAACAAGCAGCAAAATTTGCTGAAGGCGTTATACATGCATCTGTAAATTTTGGAACAGGAAATCTAATGGTAGAATTTTTGCCAAATATGACAAACATAAAAACCATTCAAAAAATAATCCAAACAGCAGGATATGACATCTTAATAGAAGAAGAAGCCACCCAACAAGAAACATTAGAATTGATTCAAGAGAAAAAATTTAAAGATTTAAAATTAAAAACTATTTGGGCTTTAATTTTATCACTTCCAGTAATGATAATTGGTATGTTTTTTATGCATCCACCTGCCGGACAGGCAGAGGTATCTTATGCCAATATAATCATGTGGTTGTTTGCAACGCCGGTCGTATTTTGGTTGGGCAAAGATTTTTATATAAATGCCTGGAAACAAGCCAAACACCGCTCTGCCAATATGGATACTTTGGTGGCATTAAGCACCGGTATTGCCTATATTTTCAGTTTGTTTAATATGCTTTTTCCAAAATTTTGGCAACAAAAAGGATTAGAAGCACACGTATATTTTGAAGCAGCTTCAGTTGTAATAGCATTTATTTTATTTGGAAGATTGTTGGAAGAAAAAGCAAAAGGAAATACTTCTTCTGCCATAAAAAAATTAATGGGTTTGCAACCAAAATTTGTTACAGTAATTCAGCTAGATGGAATTGAAAAAGAAATTCCAATGGAAGATGTGGAAATGGGAGATATTATTTTGGTAAAACCAGGAGATAAAATTGCAGTGGATGGAATAGTAAACTTCGGTAGTTCTTATGTGGATGAAAGCATGCTAAGCGGAGAGCCTATTCCTGTTTTAAAAAATAAGGAAGAACAAGTGTTTGCAGGAACTATCAATCAAAAAGGAAGTTTTCGATTTAAAGCAACAAAAGTTGGAAAAGAAACATTATTAGCACAAATTATTAAAACCGTTCAAGATGCACAAGGTAGCAAAGCACCGGTACAAAAATTAGTAGATAAAATAGCCAGTGTTTTTGTTCCAATAGTAATAAGTATTGCATTATTTACACTACTTATTTGGGTAATTTTTGGTGGCGAAAATGGTTTTGCTCACGGCATATTGGCAGCCGTTACGGTATTGGTAATTGCCTGTCCTTGTGCTTTAGGTTTAGCTACACCAACTGCCATTATGGTGGGCGTGGGCAAAGGAGCACAGCAAGGAATTTTAATTAAAGATGCTGAAAGTTTAGAATCTGCAAAAAATGTAAATGCCATTATATTAGATAAAACTGGAACCATTACAGAAGGCAAACCACAAGTGGTAGAAATGAAATGGTTGAATAAGGAAGAAACCTTTAAAAATGTTTTGTATAATTTGGAAAAACAGTCAGAACATCCCTTGGCAGAAGCCGTAGTAAATTACCTAAAAAATACCCAACCTATTTCTTTAAATAATTTTGAAAGCATAACAGGCAAAGGCGCAAAAGCAATGTATCATCAACAACAATTTTTTGTAGGAAATAAAAAATTATTGATGGAGAACAATATAGCCATTTCAGATGAATTTACCTTGCAGGCAGACAAATGGTTGCAACAAGCCAATACCGTAATTTGGTTTGCTGATAATGAAAATGCCTTAGCCGTTTTAGCTATTTCTGATAAAATAAAAGCAAGCTCTAAGGAAGCGATTCGTCAATTGAAAGAAATGAATATTGACTTATATATGCTAACCGGCGATAATGAAGCCACCGCAAAAGCAATTGCCGAACAAACCGGCATACAGCACTATAAAGCAGAAGTTTTGCCACAACATAAAGCAGATTTTGTGAAACATTTGCAACAACAAGGAAAAATAGTAGCAATGGTAGGAGATGGCATTAATGATAGCACGGCATTAGCAATGGCAGATGTTAGTATTGCAATGGGCAAAGGCAGTGATATTGCTATGGATGTTGCGAAAATGACAATCATCTCAGCTGATTTGACCAAAATTCCTACAGCAATACAACTGTCTAAACAAACAGTAATAACCATTAAACAAAACTTATTTTGGGCATTTGTATATAATATTATTGGCATTCCAATTGCAGCAGGTGTTTTATATCCAATTAATGGATTCTTATTAAACCCAATGATTGCAGGCGCAGCCATGGCGATGAGCAGCGTTAGTGTAGTGAGTAATAGTTTGAGATTAAAATGGAAATAATAATTTTTTTAATAAAATCAATAAATTTAAAATCATGGAAAATAAAATGTTTCAATTCAAAACCAACATCAATTGTGGCGGATGTATAAATGCGATTACGCCTCATTTAAATAAAGCAGAAGGCATTATAGAATGGAAGGTGGATACCAATAATCCCGATAAAATTCTATCGGTAAAATCAAATGGAATTAAGGAAGAAGAAATTATAAAAGTGGTGGAAAAAGCGGGTTATAAAATTGCGGCTATTCATTAGTTTATTTTCACAAAATAATCTTAGTACTTTAGTGGTTATACATTTATAAAAAGTTTGCATCAAAATGCAATGGCAATAAATCTTTGATGCTTTTAAAAATATAAATCGCCCCACTTTCACCCATTAAAATCACTTCTATATCTTGTTGGTGTTTACATTCTGCTTCAAAAATAGTTTGACGGCAAATACCACAAGGTGCTGCTGGTTTTGTAACAGGATTTTGTAAGCTGCTACAAGTGATAGCAATCGCTTTTATTTTCTCATGCGATGCCAAAGAGGCCGCAGCACTCAAGGCTGTTCGTTCTGCACAAAACCCAATTGGATAAGAAGCATTTTCTTGATTGCTTCCATGAATAATATCTCCATTGTTCAAAAGTAATGCGGCTCCTACATTAAAATGAGAATACGGTGCATAAGCCCCTTCTTTTGCTTTGCGCGCTTCAATTATTAAAAGTTGATATTGCTCAGGTGCTTCTTCAAAAGTACGAAAACAGGTATAATTTATTTCTATTTTTAATGGTAAATTCATTTTTTGTCTTAGGTTTGTTTAATGCGTTTAACAATAAAGATACTGTATTGTTTTTTATGAAACACAAGATGCATAAAATACTTTTCTTAAAAATTATTTTCGATAAAATTTTGACTAAATTGCATTCTATTATAATATGAGATTTTGCTGGAGTATATTATTGCTGACAAGTTTTTTAGTAGCTTGTAATAAGTGGGAAACCAATCCTCCTTTGGTGCAAATTGGTGCACCACTTACCAACGATACCTTACAGCTCAATGATTCTATTCATATCCAAGCTACGATTACAGATAAACATCTGAGTTCGTATAAAATAATTTTGTACAATTATTATTCTCATGCCATCTTGTATAAAGAAACAGGAAATGCTAATGTTAACCCATTTACGTTAGATAAAAAAATATCTTTTATTTTATACGCAGACACTACCGTTTATATGAATATTTTAGGCGTAGATAAAAACGGAAATACTGGAAGTGCAGGAATATCTTTTTTTATTAGAAACGAATGAGATACAATTTATATTCATTTTACCTCCAATTGACAATAACCTTTTTCTTTAGTATCTTTAATTAACAACAAAATAAACAAGGATGAAAAAATTATTTTTATTTCTGATGACTCTTAGTAGTATCACGATTTCAACAGCAATTGCTGGAAATATAGAAATTACCGTGCGATTAAAAAAAGGAGATATTATTACGGGAAAAACAAACCTATCTAAAATTTTAATCACCACAGCGTATGGCGTTTTGACGATTCCTGTAGAGCGTATTACAGACATTCGATTTGGTTTACTATCAGACCATACCAAAGACGGTGCGATATTACCCGATTTAAGTAAACTCCAAACATTGACGAATGAAGCAGAAGCAAAAATAGTGTACGAGCGGGTACTTGCCTACGGAACACCTGTGCTTGCCACCATTATTTCTTATACACAAAATCCGTTTTATTCCATTCCAGATAGAGCCAATTATACGATAGAGCAATTGATAGATGAATTATATAAAAGAGGAAATATCCCTGCCGGTCAATCGGCTAATGATGCCATTACATTTGATGGCTCTAATTACATAGAGGGCGCCATTTCTTTTTCAGATATTTCTATCCAATCAGAATATGGAAACCTTGTTTTTAAAAGAGAAAAAATAGAAAGCCTAACCATTGCTCCCATTGATGACACCCCGATTGGAAAAGATGGGTTATATAAACTTAAAGCAAACTACAATATCTCTGGAAGTGATAATAATAAAGGTTGGTTAAATACAGGAATACTTGTGAAAAACGGTGATAAATTTTCTATTAATGCCACTGGTAAAATTGTATTAAAAAGTTTAACTGGAGGAGTGTATAATCCAGACGGTTATTTGAGTGGTGTAAAAGATGCATCCTACACGGATGATATGCCTATAAAATATGGTGCGGTTGTTTTTAAAATAGGAGATTATGGCACTGTTCAACAGGCAGGCTCTCAGTTTGATGGAGTTGCAAATCTTGAAGGAAATATTTATATTTCTATCTATGAAACGCTTTATAATAGTAGCAATATTGGCTATTATAATGTAAAAGTTATAAAGAAATAAATTACTGTAACAGTAAATATTTCCATCATAAAACCAATAACTATGTCAGTTTTCAAAAATTTATTGCTAAAACAATTGCAACAAAAATCACGCATATACTTGCATGAGATGGAGGAAGATGAAGCAGAAGAAAAGAAACAATATAACCGTCGTCAATTTTTAGAAACATCAGCAAAATCTGGTATAGCAGTAGGTTTATTGTCTTCATCTTCTATTTTTTCTTCTTGTAGAAATCAATCTACTTTGAACGATAATACTATTAAATCAACAGTTTCTGTTTTAAAACCCAAAGTAGCCATCGTTGGTGCTGGTATTGCAGGATTAAACGCAGCACATTATCTCAAAAAATCAAATATTGTAACGTATGAAGTGTATGATATGCTTACACGGGTAGGTGGCAGAATGCATACTATCCAAGATTTTTTACCAGGTTTGAGTTTAGATATTGGAGGCGAATTTATAGATACAGATCATGAAGAAATGCTTGCATTGTGTAAAGAATTTAAGGTAGAATTGTTGAATAGAAAAACAGATACCTTTTATGAGGGAGAAGGAAGAGAGTGGTATGTAATTAATGATAAACGATATACCATGAAACAAGTTTTCGATGCTTTTAAAAATTATTTACCCATTATAAAAAAAGATTTAGACTCTTGCGGTGAAAATTATAATTCACTTGATTTTGTAAGGTTAGACAAAATGAATTTGGATGAATATGTTACCAGTATTGGTGTTTCAGGCTGGTTGAAAGAGTTATTGCGTTGTGCATATTTATCTGAATTTGGGTTAGATTTAGAAGATAATTCAGCCATGAATTTTATTGATATGCTTCGGGTAAATAATAAAAATGAAGTGGAGTTTTATGGCGAAAGCGATGAAATTTATTCTATAAAAGGAGGAGTGGTTTCATTGATTAATAAGCTATCTGCGTATGCAGAAAATATAAATTTAGCACATCAGTTGGTAGAAATTCGTACAAAAGGAGAGGGGTATTCTCTATTTTTTGCAAATGGAAAAACAACTTATGCAGATTATATCATACTTACAATTCCATTTACCATTTTAAGAGAGGTAAAAATTAATGTGGACAATATTGCACCACAAAAAATAAAAGCAATTAAGGAGTTAGGGTATGGACAAAATGCCAAGCTTTTTTTAGGATTTGATGAACGTGTTTGGCGCACACGACATAAAACAATCGGTTATTTATTTAATGATAAAATACACAATGGCTGGGATAGTACCTTTGGGCAAACAGATAATTCAGGGCCTGGTATTTATACTGTTTTTATAGGCGGTAAAGATGCTGTAACGATGGCAGAGAACAAAAATGATGTGGATAGATTTGTACATAAATACCTGCCTGTTTTAGATAAAATATACCCCGGAATAAAAAATAAATTCAATGACAATGCAGATATAGCATGGTGGCCAAAATCAAAAATTATTAAAGGTTCTTATTCCGCTTTTCTTCCCGGTCAATGGAATGATGTGATGCCATACATAAGTGAGCCTATCGGAAATATTTTATTTGCGGGGGAGCATTGTAGTTCAGATTTTCAAGGATTTATGAATGGCGGTGCACAAACTGGTAAAGAGGTTGCGATGGCATTACTGAAGAAAATAAAAACAGCTTAAATGCTAAATTATTTTGCAAATAACTTGAGCATTCTATCCCAAAACCAACTTTCTTCTGCTTTAAATACCGTTTCAATTAATCGATCCACACTATTGGCTAATTTGTACACTTCATTCACTAATTTTTGAAATTGCTTTACGTCCTCATTTTTTACAGGGAATTCAATTTGTTTCAGTTCCGTAAGTAATTTTAAAATAGGATCTAATTCTCTTGTTTTTCTAATTCTTGCTACTTGTCGCGCTATCCTCCATACGTCTTTTTCCCCTATAAAATAATCCCGTCTATCGCCTGGTTTGAAAACTTTAGTAACCAATCCCCAGTCCATCAATTCACGAATATTCATATTAGCATTTCCCCTAGAAATAGACAATTCCTCCATAATGTCTTCAGTGCTGAGAGATTCTGTAGATACCATCATCAACGCATGAATTTGAGCAATGGTTTTATTGATTCCCCATTGAGAACCCAAAGCTCCCCATGCTTGCACAAACTGTTGTTTCGCTTCTTTTATTTGCATACTCTTACGAATATACACATAGTTATGAAAGTTTCAAAAATTATAGGAAATATACGCAAGAACTACTATTGGGAATGGTGCTTATTCAAGCCTGTAACTTAATTTATTTTAAAAAAATTAACTTGATTTCTGTAAAAATCAGCTTTAAAACCCCAAAAATTCATCTTAAAACTTCAATAATTGACCGAATTCTAAGTCAAAACGACCGTTTACTAAATACCATTGACCTATGTCAATTCTTCTGTTTAATCTTGTAGTACAAAAACAAACCAAAAACTATAAAACTATGCACCATAAAGCTATGAAAAACCCTCTTTATAGAGGTTAATGGTTCTTAAATGTGTGTGTGCTCAGGTGTAAAACCTGGGCACTTTTTTTTGTAAATATTCTAAATAGTTTTAGATGGATAAATACACCTTATGGTTTATTTATTGTTATAATTTACAGCTAATTCACTCAATATATAATTATTAAAACGAAATGCTTGTGTTGGCAAATTATCTATTTTTTTATTTTTGATAACCTTTCTAAAGGTATTAAACAAACATTTATCCTCTTCAATACGAGCAATAGAAAAATTGCGTTTTAAAAATTTTTCGGTAGCATCTGTTTTGTCAGAAGCAGTATCATATTCTTTTGTTTTTATTAAACTTATTATCTCTAAATAACGAAGCATTACATCACAATGCAAAGAATCTCTATTGTCTTCTGTAGTATAAAATCTGTTTTTTTGAAGATGAAATTCTTTGTAATTCATTTGTGAATATGCAATTAAACAGGCAGTAAAGGATGCTTTATATTGATTAGAACGCTCTTGCGTATATTCTTGTAAATGCACATATATTTCTTGCAATTTTTCATAATCTCTTTTAGTAAAATAATAGATAACAAAATGAAGCAATACTTCTGAAATAATGAAATAGTGATGGATGCTTTTGAAATTATCAAACAAATAATCAAAATATTTTTCTGGTTTTTCATCCGTCTCATAAATGCAATATGGAAACGCTATATGTGTGAGCATATTTGCATAAATACGGTCATTCATTTTCGCTTTATTGATTTCAATCAACACTTTCATTTTTGCAATTACATCAAATACTTTATGATAATCATTCGTATAATTTACATGTACTTCGTATAAACAATGCAGTGCATTAAACTCCAATACATGATGTTCAAATGCATAACAATCTTTGTATAAATTTTCTAAATGATTTAAATAAGTTTCGATTTCATTTGGCTTCACATCGCGCTTTTCACATCGCGCCATGTCCAACAGTAATTGTTTATCCAATAAAGTATATTGATGGTATTTTTCAAGATTTGCTTTTACTTTTGTATTTAGTTTTTCCAATTCTTTCACATCACAACTGTTATACGCCATTCTAAAACATTCATGATATAATACATCCAATAACCCATACCATTTTTCAAATATATATTGCTCTTCTAATTTTAAAATCAATTTATTTGCTTGCACATGTAATCCTCTAAAAATGAGTGTTCGCACTAAAAAAATATCATCATAAGTTGTAGTAGTTTCTTTTTTGATAATAGTATAAATAATTTCCTTTGCAAGCGTTATGTTTTTAAAATAACTATTCGCATTTATGGTTAAATTTTTTTCTATTTCTCCTTGCGAAATGGAAATTTGCTGGAGATGTAAATCCAAGATTTTGTTGGGTAAATTATTCGAAGAAAGGATAGTTGTTTTTAACAATTCTTTCTCTTTTATTGACATGGTTTCTATAAGTTCTTTTAGCATATATAAGTAAGTAAAGGTCAATTTTGTCCAAAAAAGGTAGAAATTTAATCATTATTTTTACATACAAAATTTAAATAAAACAAAATTATGAAAAAACCAATTTTTATGATAGCCATTTTAATAATGCTATCTTCCTACAACATGTATGCACAATGGGGTTCTTTAGGAGAGCGCATTGCAGACGGATTAAGCAATAAAGCACAAAACAAAATTGAAAATGAAGTGGACAATGCCTCCGAAAAAGCCTACAATAAGAGTAAAGATGCCGCTGTAAATGGCGTTAAAAATGACAAGTCCTCTTCTAAAAATGCTTCTAATTCATCCACTTCATCCTCCACTGATAATACCACTTCAGCTGCTAAAAACGAGGATAACGGGAACTCAAATTCTTCCAACAATAACCCTTCTTCTTCCAATTCTCCCTTGTTGAAATCTTATGCTAAATTTGATTTCGTGCCTGGAACTACCATTCTTTTTGAAGATAATTTTGTAAATGAAAGCACCGATGAAATTCCATCACTATGGATTCCATCTGCCGGAACCGTTGAAATTGCTCAATTTCAAGGGAAGAATGTAATGGGATTTTTAGACGGCGGTGATTGTAAAGTACGACCAAGAATGAAAACTCCTTGTGGTTATTTGCCAGCACGTTTTACTGTAGAATTCGATTATTTTTTAACCAATAATGGACAGCCAAATAAAGATTGTGGCGGCGCTTTGGATATTAATTTTGGTGCCTATTCAGATTGCAACTCAGAAGGTTTGGGTGATCTTCAAAATTTTATTAATCTGTATTGTGATGGGAGCGTTGTTTTTAATAATTTCTCAGGTACTTATAATACTCCCGATGATATGTTAGGCTGGAGACATTATTCTATTGCAGTTACAGAAAAATCATTGAAAGTATATGTAAACCAGCAACGAGTGCTTAATGCACCAATTAATTCAGGTGCAGCCCAATTGGTTCAATTTTCTCAAAGTGGTTTTGGCAAAGATGCATGGAATGGTTTTTTTAGAAATGTAAGAATAGCAGCAGGCGGAACCGACCCTTACAAGCAACTTACTGCCGAGAGTAAATTTATTGCTCGTGGTATTAATTTTGATTATAATAAAGCAACGATAAAACCGGAAAGCATGGGGGAGTTAAATCGTATTGTAACCATGATGAATCAACATCCTGAATTAAAATTTGAAATTGGTGGACATACAGATGCCGATGGTGATGCAGCTTATAATCTAAAACTTTCGCAACAACGCGCAGACGCTGTAAAAGCCCAACTGATTTCAATGGGTATCGATGCTTCAAAATTAACCAGTAAAGGATACGGAAAAACAAAACCAATTGCCGACAATTCAACAGATGAAGGCAAAGCCAATAATAGACGTGTGGAATTTGTAAAATTATAAGACATACCATTTTTTAATAATTTCTTTTTTAAAATACTCCAACTTAAACCTAATAAAATGTTCAAAAAAAATGTATTCTCAATCACCATTGTAGCTCTTGTAATTTGCTCAGCATTTAAAATCGCAGACCATACCATACAACAATTAAACGCATCAGAAGATGCTATAAAAAACGCAGTAGTAGATGCCGCTATCAATGGAAAAGAATCTTCCTTTAATCCATATAGTGTTGGCTTAAATAATTTTACTATTCTAAAGCAAATCATTCAAGGAAAGATTACTTTAAACAAACAAGAAACTGCAAATAATGCAATAGCATATATTAAAACTTATTACAAAAGCGCAGAATTTAAAACTGCATACAAAGAAAAATTATCGGCAAAATTTGGTAGAGTTACTTTGGAAGATTCTATTGCATTAAAAAAACAATACGAACAAAATTTAAAATCTTTAGAATTAGCCTTTGCGCAAAATAAAAAATACAACACCAAAGAGTACATTGAAAATTCGACCAATGGTAGAGTGTCTTCCGCCGAGCAAGGAATGGATAAAGCAATGCAAATGATGTTGAATAATCCGCAACTGGCAGCACAAAGCGGCATGACACCAGAGCAAATAAAACAAATGCTAACAGAAGCAAAATCAAAATTAGCCGCAGGCAAACAACAAGTAGCAGATGAAATCGACAAACAATTTGATAATGGAGGAGAAAAAAAAATGCAAGAGGATAATCAAAAAAGTTTCGAAACAGAAAAAGAAAATTTGAAACAACATTATGAAGATGATTTAATTGCTCTCAGAAAATACCTGCAAGCTAGTGATGTAAAAGGGAACATGAAAGCAGCTCTAAAAAATGTAATAGAAATGATAGATAATGTCGATTTCAATGCCGAATTAACCACCAACAAACGATAATAAAAAAAAAAAGAATATGAATCAAAA
>ERZ724520.414-NODE-414-length-23300-cov-3.685051_pt1 | contig 23300 bp, 16 predicted proteins | sample MGYA00376053_ERZ724520 | MGnify/ENA primary metagenome ERZ724520 (study PRJEB28724, sample SAMN07190886) | activated sludge metagenome | isolation source: activated sludge of sewage treatment plant in Hong Hong | place: USA: Christiansburg, Virginia | collected...
TGAAGCTCAAGTACGCCCGAGAAGCGGACTGGCTGCCAAAAAAGGAATAACGGTGTTTAAAAAAAAGGTTTATCCTCCTATGTTTATCCTCCTATGTTTATCATACTTCTGTTGTCAATTTTTGCAGCGTCAATATTTTTATAATCGCCTACAAATTGTCCGCCCAAAGCTTCAGCTTTACTGCCCACACATTGTTTTATTATTGGCACAATATCTTCTGAATTTCGTAATGCGGTCAAAATATCGGCTTCGCCTTTTGAAAACAAACAATTTTTCATTTTACCATCTGCGGTGAGTCGCATTCGATTACAATTGCTACAAAACGGTGCGCTCATTGTACTGATAACTGCAAAAGTTCCTTCGTGACCAAAGGGTTTGAATTTTTTGGCGGTTTCATTCAAGCCATCTTTCATTCGGATGAAACTGTATTTTGTGGCTGCTACATCCAAAATTTCCTGATAACTAAACACTTTCTGAGTATTCCATTGGTTTTTATCGAAAGGCATAAACTCAATAAAACGAACGTGAACCGCTTGCTTTTTCGTCCATTCAATAAAATCAAGAATTTCCGAATCATTAAAATCACGCATCACAACCGTATTTATTTTTACGTGAAACCCTTCGTCGATAAGTTGCTGTATATTGTTCCAAACTTTTTCGAAAACATTGCGTTTGGTAATGGCAAAAAACTGGTCTTTATCGAGCGTATCAAGGCTAACATTGATGGATTTTATTCCTGCTTTTTTAAAAACGTCAATAAACTCATTGGTTCGCTGACCGTTAGTGGTCAAAGTAAGTTCAAATGGATATTTGGAAAGTGCCAACAAAATTTCGGCAACATCTTTTCTAACTAAAGGTTCTCCTCCGGTAAGGCGTATTTTTTTGACTCCTAATTTCACAAATTCTCGAGCGATAGCATCTATTTCATCCACCGTCATCAACTTTGAAGAAGGCATAAACGAGGTATTTTCGTCTGGAATGCAATACTGACATCTGAAATTGCAAACATCGGTAAGTGAAATCCGAAGGTAATCGTGTGCTCTTCCAAAATTATCTTTCAACATAATTAATTATTTTTCTGTTTTTTGCCTATTAGTTAGGCTTCGAAACAATTGCAAGTGAAATATTTCGATTCCAAATTTAAGCTTTTCTATTTAAACTCTTAAGGAGTATTGTTATAATTTAGACATTTTTTTGTTGATTTTTACCAAATTGCATCAAAAGTATTCTTCGGTTCAACTATTTGATAATTTCAGCCTACTCTACTCAAAAAAAACCACGAATTAAATAAATTCACATTTCATAGATTAGTTAATTTCTAAAATAATTTGTGAAAATTTATATAATTCGTGGCAACAACAAATAACAAAAATATTAAATCAACTAAGCATTTTATTTCATACTAAGTTTACCAAGATAATCCCATTCGGCATAAGCTCCTTTGTAGTTTTTAACGTTTTTGAAACCTAAAACATTGGTCATATATGTATAAAGCGTTGCTCCTTTTATTCCTGTTTTGCAATAAAGCAAATACGTTTTTTCGGGAGAAAGTTCCATTCCTGCTAATTTTTTAAACTCATCTGGAGAAATAAAGACATTGGTTCCTGTTTTTACCAAACTTTCATAAGGGATGTTTATCGCTCCTTTTATGTGTCCATTACTGTAGGTGCTCTTTTCATTTCTTACACCATTGAATTCATCTGGCGTGCGAGCGTCAATGATTACCACATTGGGGTTGCCAATTGAAGATTCAACATAAGCTGCATCGGCATTGATTTCAGGAACTAAATTCACAGTAAACGTTTTTGCTTTTACGGCAGGCACTTCAGAAGTCAGTTTTACTCGTGCATCTCTGAAGGCATTCATTTCTTTGTGTAAAACTTTCACATCTTTGGCACCTAAATATTTAAAAATCCAATACACCAAAGTTGCGTATTTTTGAGTTCCTTCGTCATACACTACGATAGTATCTTCGTTTGAAACACCTTTGTTTCCAAGAATTTTAGCCACATCTTCTAATGGTAACATGGTTCCGTCAATTTTTGGCTCTTTTTCATTTAGAATAACATAAGGAATATTGATGGCTCCTTCGATATGGGATTGTGCATACAATTTATCTTTGCTGGCATCAACAACTACCAAACTAGGTTTTTCTTTTTGCAAAGCGATAAATTCTTTGGCTGTGATAAGGTCTTGGGCAAAAGCGTTGCTCAGACATAAAATAGTTATCAATAAGGAACTGAATAATTTTGTTGCATTCATAGCATTCTATTTTTTAAGTTTTAAAAAAATGTGAGTACTATTAGCTTATAATACTCACATCATAATTTTAGAGTTATTTAATTACGATTTGCATTTGAATTTGCAAAACATCTTGGTAAGGCGTGCCGTAAGGAATTGCAGCATCAGCATAATTATATTGATAGTTTACTTGCAATCTGGTCCATTCATTGAAGAAATAATTTATTCCTGTAGTCCATCTTATTGCTGTATTCCCACTGATGCTGTTATCGGGATCGTAAGTTTCATATTTTACTACTGGTTCCAATTTCCATTTTGTTTTGTATAAAGCAGTAAAATAATATCCACTTCTATCGACTGAACCTTCTAAAGTAGTGACTTCACCACCGCAACCGCCTCCTGTAGTATAAGAACCTTCGTCAGTTCCTTGAATATATTCGCCTTGTAAAGTGAAATTTTTGTATTTTATTAGAGCATCAAATCCCAATCTTGTTCGACAATCGGGCTCAGTTGCAGTAGTAGAAACTGGAGTGAATTTTCCGGTTTGATAACTTCCACCAAAAGTGACGTATTTACTTGGCGTAAAAGTTAATCTGGAAATGTAAGTCATATAATTATCGTTCAAAGGTTTGTATTCAATATCGTCACCAATCACATCTCTACCTTCGCCGTTCATTATTGCAAATTGGTAACCTATTACGTTTTTCACTCCTTCTCCCATTTTTATTTTATCGCCCGTTCCTCCTAAGATAGTTATCCCCATATCTCGGATAGGCCCAGCCAATTCATTTACGACCATAGAACGGTCAATGGTATATAATTTATGACAACCTTGTATTTGTTCCGCACCAAAAGGACTTTTAAATTGCCCCACAGCAGCTTTAAAATATTCGCCATAACGATCATAAGAAACATAAGCATCACAGATTCCGAATCCAGCTGCAGGAGCGAACTCCATAATGAAGTAATACGAAAAATCATAAGGAATATTTCCCATCACGCCTAGTCTTGCTCGGTTAAAAAAGTAGCCATTCGTGTCTAAACTAGATGTTCTATCGCCATTTACACCCGTATAAGTGTGCTCGTATTGCGGTTGAATAAATCCCCATAATTTGATGCCATCTCCTTCTCCAGGACTTTCGCAACCTTGTGAATAACTCATTTGAAATGCAAACGCGATTGCAAAAAATAGTATTGTTTTAATTGATTTCATAATACTGTATTTATTTAGTTGTAATAATTTTCGAAAAATAATTTCAAGGACTATTACATTTTTGGGTTTGATTATTTGATTAAATGTTTTTAAGATTAAATAGGAGAAACATAGGTTCCATCGGTTTTATAATACCCAAAGTTGTTGTTCCAAGCACTTAAATCTCCTTGCCAAGTTGATTTTCTAATGGCAACTGAACCATTTTTCATAGTATCCCAAATAATTCCGTTGGCGCCAAAACTTAAACTTTTAGCATTGTCAAAACCTACAACATTCAACCAAGCTGAGGTAATCGAAGAGGTTTGACCAGTGTAACAATAGGTTACCAATGTTGTAGCGGCAGGATTAAATTTGTTCAATCCATCTATTGTCAACCCGTCGGCTACATCAATTCTGTAGGCACTGGTGATATGACCATAAGTATCCCAATCGGCTTGTGCCCATTTATTATTGATAAAATAATTTGTTGGATTTGCTAAAACATCGGTTTTAGAAACTGTCCAAGCTGTATTAGCCAAAGCTATGGCGATACGAGCTTGAAGGATTTCGGCTCCTGTAGTTTTTCCTGTAGTTAAAACGGGAGATTTAAATGATGAAACTGCTGCTGGCGCACCTGTAGTAACCCAATTAGCATGGTTTAATTGTGCCGCATTTGAAGTCCATTTTGCTTGGAAAGCAGAATGCCATCCCGCCATTCCCCATTTTAAAACATGAGATGTATAACCACTCAATCTCAAAAAAGCAACGGCACGAAGATCGGAAGAGCGTCCGGTGTAACAAACTACCAAAATAGGTTTTGTTCCCGCATTAGGCGCAGCAGTCAACACATTGACCAAAGGAACATTTACAGCTCCTTTTATATGTCCGTTATCGAAATCTACGGCAGAACGAATATCCATGACATAATAATCAGGAACAGAATAGTCCGTAACGTTTACGTTTATGGCAGATGCAGCTTTTACCCATGTGGCATCAACTACATTGGCAAAATCCTTTCCAGTATCTTTCATATACTTAGTTAAAATAGCATATTCATCGACGCTGGCTTCTTCGTATTCTCTACAACTTGTTACTACAAATAGTGGTACGATTACCGCTATTAATAAAATTGAAATTCTTTTTTTCATGATTCTTAGAAATTAGTTTAATTATTAATAAACTGTTGGTTATTTTGGTCATTGCGCAAAACAGCTGCGTTTTAACAACTCAAATTTCCGAAATATTTAAAAAAATTAATTACTAAGAATGATGGAATAAAACAGTTTTTTAGCTTATATTTATCACTTCAAAAGTTGATAAATATCAACTTTTAATATCTTATTTTTTGTACTATAAAATTGTAGAAATATGTTATTAGATTGCTTAAAAGATATCAAACATAATCACGCATTTAACTTGTTAAGTGAATCCGATGCAGCCATTTTGGATAAAAACAAAAAGACACTGTTTTATAAAAAAAATGACATTATTCTCAAACAAGGAACTATTGCTAATAGTATCGTTTTTAGCAAAACTGGTTTTTTTAAATTGGGAATGGAAGGCAATCAAAAAAACATCATCCTAATTCTTAAAGGCAATCAAACTTTTCTGGGATTGTCGAGTTTATTTTGCGAAGAAAAAGTTTATTTGTACACCGTTACCGCCACCGAAGATTGCGAAGTGGACATTTATGATAATGCCTCATTCAAAGAAGTATTGAATAGAAATGTGGCCTTCTCTAACGAAATTATCAAATTCCTGAATCATAATTCTTCGCGTATTTTTAAGCGTTTTATGAATATGATGGAAAAAAATTCTCGGGGAAAAGTGGCTTTTATGTTGGTTTGTATGGCGAATAGTGTTTATTTCAATAACGAATACACGATGTCACTCAGTCGCCAAGATATGGCTGATTTTTTAGGCCTTTCAATGGAAAATGTGATTCGCATTATCAAGGAGTTAGAAAATGATGGTTTAATCGAAGTCAATGGCAAGTCTATCAAATTACTAAATCTTAATAGTTTACACAAAGTATGTGAATTTGGTTAATTTTCTAAAGGAATAACGCAGGCTTTTTTTCTGGTTTTCAGCATCTTTTGATAATCCCCATTCGTTAGTCGTTTCAAAAATTTGTCGTCTTTTTGATGACAGTGAATACAAGTTCCCACTTCCAACATTTTCTTTTGCTCGTTTAAATCCAAAGAAGAAAAATAATCGTGTGAGGAATATATCGTTTTTTTATTTACATCTTTCATAAAACCTATCCAAGCATCCTGTGGCAAGCCGTCTTGTGGAGCATTAGCATAATACGAAGTAAAATTCCAATGCGCTGTTTTTGAATTAACAACATAATTTAAAGTTCCTTTTCCAAAACCCAATGCTTGGGAATTGACATGACAGGATGCACAATCTCTGGTTGATTTGGTAGTCGTGTGAGCTGCATTTGGAGCATACCATCTTACAAACTTTTGGTCTTTCCCACTTTTATTTCCTTTAAAACTGGATTTATCCAAAGTCATAATCATACCCGGAATGGCCGGAACAAACATTTTATTATTTCCTGTTTTTTTTACACCAATTGTGGGCGGTGCAAAACCAAATTCCGCCACGTGTTCTATCCAGCGTCCTTGCGTTTTGTCGGCATTGATAATTCGTGGATCATAATCGGTGTGGCAACCAATGCAAGTCGGAGCCCAAGCGGTATGACACATACTACACGAAACTTTTTGATGCACGGCATCTCGTTTGCAAGACGGTTTTATGGGAAGTTCTTTTTTGCTAATTTTTGAAACTAAAAACGCATTTCCTTTGGCATCTTTGTATGTGTTTACCAATGGTATTGAACCTTTTTTGGAAACCAAAAAGCTGTTAGGCGAATGTTTATAACCTCTTAAAGCATAATCAAAAGCTGAGATATAATCCATTTGAAAAGGCTTCATTTGAATTGGTTTTCCTTGGGTGTGACAATCTTCACAACTTATTTTTATAGCATCGGCTTCGTGTTTATAAGTCTTGCCATCGCCCATTATTTCTTGCGAGATATGACAATCGATGCAAAGCATTCCAGATTTGTGATGGACATCGGGAGTTGTTTTTTCGAACACTCTTCCGTCCATTAGAATGCGATGATTTTTACTGTTTTTAACTTCTTTTGGTTTGAGCAAAGTTTCACTCCAACCTTCATAATTGGTGGCAATTCGTCCCGACCGGCTGTGGCAACCAAAACATTTGGTATTATCAACATTAAGATTGATCTGTGGATGAATTTGGTCTTTGATATTGGGTTTTGTTCCTTCGTCATAATTCAAATGGCAAGCCAAGCAACCTCCGCCACGGGATTTTTCGTCAATGGCTCCGTAATGCGTTTTTTCGTTACCTAAATGACACGTGGCACATTTGTTTTTGAGGTGCATATCGGCGGCAGTTTGCCCTAAATGTGTAATGTGAAATAGGGAATCGTTGGGTTTCAATTCGTCGAAAAGGTATTTATCGACACTGATAATCCCAGAATTGGTGGTCATTAATGATTTTTGAATTCGGTGGAGTTCTTTGGAATGACAGTTGGCTGTAGCACAGGTTTGGGAAGCATTTTGAAGATTTCCGGGAATCAGAACCATTCCTTTATGCGCTAAATTTTTATCATTGGAATGAATATTTCCCAAATGACAGGAAGCACAACCAATGGTTTTAGGATCGTGATGCGAACTAAAACCGGTCATTTCACTATGGCAGGACAAGCACGATTCTTTGTTATCGATAACACGATACTCATCGTTTGATTGCTTACAACTTATTTGCTGTAAAGTAATTAAAAGCAACGCAACTAAAAAGAATGTTTTATTTGAAATCAAAATAGAGTTGGATTTATATCAAAAATAGTCAATAAATTACAACCATTTACCCTTTGAAAGTTTACAATTAACAACCTTCATCTTTCGCAGCTTCCGATTTAACGGGTTTTACTATAACTTTTGGTTTAGAAATAGTTGGTTGAGCAACAGCAGTTTTTACTTTATTACTGGATTTATTGGCATCCGAAATGAATTTTGCAAAATCTACCACGGCAGTTTCATCGTTGAATTTAGATTTATTTGCTGCTATTTCAGTCCAATTTCCCGCTTTCAAATCATCGTAACCAACGGCTAAATAGCTAATGTTTTCGATACCCATTTGTTTCAAAATCATAAAAGGAACATTCGCTTCGGAAGCAGAACCACCATACAATATCGCTTTTTTATTAGTTTCCTTCAGAGCCAGAAAAAAGTCCATATTTGAATCGTCCATTAGATTGACTTTATAAATATTTTTGGCTTCAGGCAAATGTCCTTTGACAAAATCAAACTGGCTTCTAACATCAACTAAAATGATGGATTTATCTTTGTTTAAAATAGCATTGGCTACCGTTTGTGGCGAAACTTGAAAACTGGCGACTTTGATTTCAGCAAGTTCTTTATTTAATGGCGTTTTGAAAGTGTATTTATCCGTTTTTAAAAATATAAAACTAAGAACCAACACAATAAGTGCTGCAATAACTCCAATGGTAATCCAATTGGTTTTGGTAAATTCTGAGGTATCATTTATAGGTTTTGTGTCCATTTTGATTCGGTTAATTTGTTTTTCGCTTCAATTTATTAGAAATATTTCGGGACTAACATCCTTCGTCTCCGCCTTCTGCTTTTTGGGGAACAACCACTTTTGGAGCAACTTTTACTGCTGGTTTTTCAACGGGTTTTAATCCTGTAGCAATAGTAGTGGTTTGCACATTCTCTCCCCCTTTAGGAATAAATTCATCTGGATTGGGTAATCCTAAATGCGCACCAACGGCTTTGCGATAGCTATAATTTTCAAAAGCTTCTTTTGGATCGGTTTCCAATGGTTTTGGCGGATTTAAATACAATTGATAAAATTGGTTCAAACCACCATTGAGGACTTTCAGGTTTTTGATGCCTGCTCTTCGCAATATCATCCAAACTTGGTCGGGAACAATAGTCCCATTAGAAAACAACACCACATTATAAGCTTCTGAATCAAAACCGGCTTGACATTCTTCGGTTAATATTTTTTCGTACGGAATGTTAATCGCTCCTGGAAGCGTGAATTTTTCATACTGAACAGCATCTCTCAAATCTACCAAAAGATACGATGGATCTTGACCAATAATGACTTTGGCTAATTCATCGGGTTGAATAAACCGATTGTCATTGACCGATTCTAACAATAAATTATTGGGTGTCACACCAGTATATTTGGCCGATTTCAAGCTTTTTTGATTTCTTTTGGCATCAATAGAATTGCTTTTATCAGGCAAAAAAGCCAAGACAAGAGACAATACAATTGGGACAATGGCTAAAAAAATATATCGTTTTTTCATTTTAAATTTTAATAAATGATAAAAAAAATGTGCTATTAATATTCAACACTTTTGATGTTTTTACGAATAAGCATCGTGGCATAAAAGGCTATTATGGCAATCATCGAAATACCAACAGTAAACCAATACGGATTGATATTGAAATATTCCGGCACAGTCACATCTCCCAAATTACTAGAGTTATAAAAATTTTCGAATAAAGGAAACGTTTCAGAAAACACAAATACGCCAAGAATTATTCCTCCAAAAAACACATAGCCGTCTAATTTCCCAATTCCGATGGCTGTAATGCAAGTTCCCGGACAAAATCCGCCCGTTACGAAACCCATTCCCATAATGAGACCGCCAACAATAATGGGCCAAACCCTGGCTGGCAAACCGTCTAAAGCTGCCATATCAATCCAGCCGAAGTAATCCATAAAAAGCAATCCGATGGATGCGGTAATTGCAGCCGTAAAAAACACTCGCAACACCGCAAAGTCGTATCCGTAAAAAACACCTACCAATTTTCGGGAAGAAGAGAATCCAGATGATTCCAAAACGAATCCAAATGCCATTCCCGTAAAGATGGCAATAATATTATTCCATTGATCTGATAGTATTTCTGGTATTAAAGGTCCCATAATTTAAAAGTTAGAGGTTAGAAGTTGATTAAATCCATAATTTTCTAAAGAAATAGGCAAACAGAAAAGCGCCTCCAAAAATGGAAAGCATTGCGATATAACCTCCCAAAGACAAAACGGTCATTCCGCTCAAGGCCGCTCCACTGGTGCATCCTTTGGCAAATTGTGCTCCAAAACCAAATAAAACACCACCCAATAAAGCAAACCACAAGCGTTTTCTAGCGGTGATTTTTGGAGAATGTTGCACCCTGAAAAATACCCTTCCCGATAACGAACCCGAAATAAAAGCTCCTGCAACAACCCCAATTACCTCAAAAACCAACCAATTGCTAATGGGAACTTTACCTCCTAAAAATTGATCGGCATAATAGGCATTATTTTCTGTGTGGGTTGGTGCCACAGTGTGAACGGTTTGTGTCACAATCGCTTTGGCCGCTCCTGAAGCTCCCAATCCTCTTCCCGTAAAAAAGAAAGTCATTATCAATATGAGACCTAATAGAAATCCACCGAGATAAGGATTCCAATAAATGTGTTGTTTATCTGATTTTATGTCCATCATTTTAAACTTTAAAAATTAATAAAGAATACGTGTTATTTGTCCCGCTTCGACCATCAAAACCCTGAAAATAAGTCCGCTAACAATAATTAAAATAGCAGGAACAACCACAGGAACTTTATAGCCCATCAGTTCGAAAACCTCTAAAACCAAAGGTAACAATAAGCCCAAAGCCACGAAGAATCCAAAAAACAGCGTCGTCAAATCGCCTCCTACTAATATTTTTACGGCCTCAACTTGCATTTCATTTCCAGCATAATAACCCATTATCAAGTGGATGATTAAACCCAATTCGATAACGATTAACAGGACATCAATTTTGCTGAACAAATGTCTTTCGTGTGCGGATTTGGCAAACAAAATAATAGTCGCTGCCGCTGTCGAAAGCCCGGAAACCAAGAATAATGGTCCTAAAATAGCATTGTTCCAAAGCGGACGTGCATTGAATGCGGAAAGCAAAATACCGGTATAAATTCCCAAAATAATAGTCAATGGTATCAAAGCCAAAGCCATATATTTTTTATACTTCACACATAAATCCTCCAGTTTGAATAAAATGGGGAATTTTGTGTAATTCAATTTTGGAAACAACTTTCTCAAATCGGAAAAAATCCAAAGAATAGAAAGTGGCGTTACTATCAATAAAACCCAAGCTCCCCAAGACATTGGCGATTCCAAGCGAATTGTGGTGTACAATTTCCAAGAATACAAAGGATTTCCTAAATCGATTATTAAGGCAAACAATCCAATTGCCAAAGCAAAAGGCACAATAAGTGGCGCCCATTTGGCTGCTCCTTTCAACTCTTCATCTTTATTTAAAAGGTGGGTAAAGGCCGAAAACAAGAGTATTCCTGCCGATAATCCTCCCAGAAATAAATACAAGGAGATGGGGAATTCCCAGATGGCTAAATGAGGATCTACATGAGGAATGTTTCTTCCGCTAATGAAAATTTCTTCTTTCATTTTGTATGAGTTATAATCAAAGACGAATCTTTGGATTTAAATTAAATAATACACATTGGGTGATGTTCCCGCTTCTTTGGCTAAGACTTTGTATTTCCTGTCGGCTAATAATTGGGCAACTTTACTATTGGAATCATCCAAATCGCCAAAATACATACAGTTCGTAGGACAAACCGAAACACAGGCAGGATCTTGTCCTTTTTTGACTCTGTGAACACAGAAAGTACATTTATCAACGATTCCCAAATCGGGATGTCTGTATCGGGCATCGTAAGGACAGGATTCGATACAAGCGCCACATCCAATACATAAATCCCTGTCCACCAAAACGATTCCGCCTTCTATAATGTGGCTGGCTTCGGTTGGGCAAGTTCTCACGCAAGGTGCGTTGTCGCAATGATTGCAGCGTTCTGACCTCAATTCTATATCTACTTCGGGATACGTTCCGGTAACCGATTCGGTAACCCAATCCCTGCAATATCCTGTTGGAACATCATTTTCTGTTTGACAAGCCACTACACAGTCGCTACATCCTACGCATTTTAGCGTATCTATGACCATTACATATCTCATCTTAGACCGTTTCTTTAGGGTTTTCCGTTAAAATTGTTACAAAATTTCCTCTCATTCCGGTACCTCCCATCAAAGGATCGACCATCAATTTGGTAATCATTTCGGTATCGTTGACCCCTTTTCCGTAGGAACGTTTCATTTCTGGATTTTTTTGTCCAAAACCGTGAACCATATAAACCGAATCCCAACGAATTCGCTCGGTAAGACGCACTTTAATTGGAAATGAAGAAACTACATCGTCTTGATTTTTCAACCAAACGGGTTGTCCTGATTTCAGGTTCCAAATTTTTCCCACTTTTGGATTGACCCACAATGCATTTTCACTTCTCAAATCATTCAAATTGGGACTATTGACCGTTTTGCTAAAAGTGTGCATCGGTGCGCGACCATAATTCAATCGGAAATAATCTTTGGGTGGTTGTTCGTGAGCGGTGTAAACTGGCATTGGATCTAGTCCAACGTCTTTTAGTTTTTGGGAATACAATTCGATTTTACCGGAATCGGTTTTAAAAATATGGTCTGCTCCGTCTTCAATATACAATGGATTTCCAGATCTTGGAAGATTTTTGACTCCAATGTGTTTCATTTCTTCCAATGAAGTTCCCATTTGTTTGAATTGCCAATCCAAAATATCGGTATAATCGTTGAACGTATAATAGTCCGCTAAACCTAATTTCAAGCCTATTTGTTTGCCAATCCACCAACCCGGTTTCGATTCCCAACGAGGAGCCGCAGCCGGCATTCTCAAAGCGATGGAAGGCGTTCTAGCATCCGAATTTCGAAGGTCGTCGTATCGTTCCAAATAAGAACACTCCGGCAAAACCACATCGGCATAACCTGTAATTTCTACAGGATAAATATCAATAACTACCAAAAACTCCAAAGCTTCGATAGCTTTCATCATCAAGTTTTTCTCAGTTGGAACAGATTGCGTCAAATTCGTTCCTGCCACCATCCAAGCTTTTACTTGGTGTGGTGTATCTTCGCCAGGAATCGAAGCTCGAATCACTTCATTGGTCACACCTTGATTCGCAAATGGCAAATTGACATTCAAATCTTTGGCTTTTCAAGCAGGTTCAGGATATTCAGGATGTGGGAATTTTGGAACTGCCGCTTTTTCATTAAAATAAAAACCACCTCTACGTCCCCAAGTGCCTAAAAGCGCATTCAAAATACCAATGGCACGGGTACGTTGGGTATCATCGCCATACCAAGTAGAATGTCTTCCGGGATGAATCAAGGTTGCTGGTGCTGCTTTTGCCATTTCACGAGCCGAATCCCGAATCATTTTGGGAGTCAAATCGGTGATACTATACGCCCATTCTGGGGTGAATTGACGGACGTGTTCTTTGAGTTCTTCAAATCCAGTGGTGTATTTGGCAACATATGCTGCATCGTATAAATCTTCAAAAATAATGACATTCATCCAAGCCAATAGCAAAGCCATATCGGTCGCAGGACGAATAGGCAACCAATATTTCGATTTGCTGGCTACGGTAGATAAACGTGGATCAACGGTAATAATGGTAACGCCTTTGTCAATGGCTTCTGAAACTTCTTGCACTTGTGTATTGTGCATATTTTCGCCAATATGGGAACCTATAAAAACCAAACATTTGGAATCGCGCATATCGGTAGATTCGGGCGAGCCGCAACTTTCTCCAAAAGTCAATTTCAATCCTTCGTCGCGAGGGCCGCGACATTGTGCAAAGGCTGGTTCAGCAACAGTATCAGAACCATAAGAACTAAAAAGATGCTCCAAATGACTACCAATTGCTCCGTGTTTAAGCAATGCAAAACTTTCGGCTCCATATTTGGATTTAATATCCTTCATTTTGCTTGCGACCAAAGAAATGGCTTCTTCCCAAGAGGCTTCGCGAAATACTGATTTCTCTCCTTTTTTAGATACTCTAATGAGTGGTGTTTTGAGTCGGTCGTCATCGAAATGCATTCCCAAACCTCCAGTTCCTCTCGTACATAATCGCCCTTTGCTGTGGGTATCGATATCGTTGCCAATAATTTTTTTGATTGTTCCCTTTTCGTCCACATAAGTCCAGCCGGCACATTTCCAAAAGCAAACATCACAATAGGTAGGAAATCGTTTTAAATCGGGGCGGTCATAATTGAAATCTTCTTTGTTCCCACCAAAAACATCAACTGAATAAAGCGAACCTGCAACAGCAGCTGCACCTGCTCCCCACATTGAAATTTTAATAAAATCCCTTCTTGATGAATTCATATTTATGCGTGTTAATTCGAGCATAAAAGTAGAATATAACTAAAAAAGGAAACGTAACAAATGTTACATAAGTCCCTGTTTTTGAAAATAATCCTCACTTTATTTAATAAATCGTTAATGAGATAAAATTTACAAAAAAGGGATGTTTTTGTCTTGTTTTCGGTTTAGATTGAAAACAGTAGAAAACTAATTTTTAATCAAATGATTTAAAGAAAGTTAGTTTTAAAACAAAAAAAACTGCCTCAAAAAGACAGTTTAATTATTTCAAATTTCAAAAAAAAAATTAAGCAATACTCACTTTTTCTTTTCTAAAAATTGTTACCTGCATAATCATTGACAATACAATTGTTAGCATTGCTCCTATAAAGTTGAGCCATAAATAACCTAATTTTTCTTCACCACTTGGATAAATGTAAATGGCAAAATAATAAATTATAAATATGGTAATTTGGCTAATGACAGCACTGTAAAAAACAGCTTTGGCGTGAACGAATTTGATGTAAAAACCAACAAGAAAAATCCCCAAAACTGTACCATAAAATATCGAGCCCACGATATTTACTAATTGAATCAAGTTTTCGAACAGGGTTCCAATACTGGCAAAAAGTATGGCCACAATTCCCCAAAACAAGGTGAAAAATTTAGTCACGTTTACATAGTGCTTTTCGGTTTTTTCTTCTTTTATATTTCGTTTATAAATATCGATAGCTGTAGTCGAAGCGAGTGCATTTAATCCCGAAGCCGTTGATGACATCGCCGCAGAAATAATCACTGCCAGCAATAAACCTATTAATCCTTTGGGCAAATAATTCAGGATAAAATGAAAGAAAACATAATCTTTATCGTTGGTTTCACTGCGGTTATCCGCTTTTTGAATGAGTTCCCTAGCGTGATCTCTCAAATCTTTTTCTTTACTCGATAAAGCTACTAATTCTTTTCGAAGTATCGGATTGTCATAATCCTGATTGAGCTGGTCGATATACAAAAGGTTAATCACTTTTTTGTCTTCGGAAAGGGCTTCTAATTTCTTTTCTAATAGGTGATATTCGTTTTTGTATTTGGATTTCTCAATGGCAATTTTATTGTTGGGATTAAAATTCAGCGGCACAGGATTGAATTGGAAAAACACAAAAACCATCACTCCGGTAAGTAAAATAAAGAATTGCATCGGTACTTTAAGCAATCCATTCATAATTAAACCCATTTGGCTTTCACGAACTGATTTTCCAGACAAATAGCGTCCCACCTGCGATTGATCGGTTCCGAAATAGGCCAAGGCCAAGAAAAAACCGCCTGTTATTCCGCTCCAAAACGTATACTTTTCTTATGGATTAAAGGAGAAATCAACAATATTCATTTTATCATTTGCTCCAGCAATATGCAAAGCACTAGTGAAAGTCATATCGTTAGGCAAATAATTTAAAATCAAGAAAAACGTGATAAACATTCCCGACATAATGACAAACATTTGCTGTTTTTGAGTAACATTAACAGCTTTGGTTCCACCCGAAAAGGTGTAAATTATTACAAGTACACCTATTGCAATATTCATCGCCGTTAAATTCCAACCCAATAACGCAGATAAAATAATTGCCGGTGCATAAATGGTCAAACCCGTTCCTAAACCTCTTTGCACCAAAAAAAGAATGGCTGCAAGCGAACGTGTTTTTAAATCGAAACGTTTTTCGAGGTATTCATAAGCAGTAAAAACTTTGTATTTGTGGTATAATGGTATGAAAGTTACGCAAATAACCACCATAGCGATGGGCAAACCAAAATAAAACTGTAAAAACCCCATTCCGTCGTGATATGCCTGACCCGGTGTCGAAAGAAAGGTAATCGCACTGGCCTGAGTCGCCATAACCGAGAGTCCTACAGTGTACCAAGGCGTTTCGTTACTGCCCAGAATATACTCTTCGACATTCTTGCTTCCCTTCGTTTTCCAAACGCCGTAAATCACTATAAAAAGTAAGGTTACAACAAGTACAAACCAATCAAATAATTGCATAGGCTAAGAATATAATTTCATTAATAAACAAAAAATCAAAATATAAACAGCATTTGCCACCAGAACCCAAGTGTAGCTTTTTTTCCAAGTTTTAACTTTTTTTGTTTCCATAATTTGCTTTTTATTGCTTCACTTTTTCTGCGGGAATTGTTATTGGATTTTGCAATGAAATCATATTGGCAAGCAATTTATAAGCTCCAGAAACTCCTTCGGGCAGTTCCCTAAAAAGACTTAAACCCGTGTAAATATAATATCCTTTTCCGTAATTTGCGATTAACAAAGCTCCGTCTTTAGGCGTTTCTCCTTTATCATTTGATGATAAAATGGGTGTAAAGGCTTTGTCAAATTTATTGGGATAATACAAGCCTTGTTCTTGTTTCCAACCTTGAAAATCTTTAGCAGTAATTTTATTTGGCGCATTCAAAACAGGATGATTGGGAGCCAAAAATCGAACTTCGGCATTTTCATCTGTAACTCGGTCTGAGGAAATTTTCAATGGAAATGGTGCAATATTTTCGGTTACCAACTCATTTGGATTATTATATTGTACAATCATTGTTTTTCCATCTTTAACAAAATCAAAAAGAATATTTTCTTTGTTTGCCAATCCTTGAATCGTATTAAAAGCGCGAATTCCGGTCATAATTACATCAAAAGCAGCTAGTTTTTCAGGAGAAATTTCTTCGGGATGAATTAAGCTAACTTTGTACCCCATTTGCCTCAAACTACTAGGAACTTGATCGCCAGCTCCCATAATATAACCTATTCTTTGCTCTTTTGTCTTTAAATCAAGTCTAATGAATTTAGATTCTGAAGGTTTAAGGACTTGTTGCTTTGTAATATGATCAAAATCGATGATAATTTGTTCTTGATCGTATCTTTTGCCATTAATGATTGCAACACTTTTGGCCACTACTTCCTCTGGAGAATTGGGTGGATTGACTTCAAAATAGAAAGTTTGTTCGTTGTCTTTTTTTTCTAAATTGAAGGGAATGGATTTTGGCACAACTAGCCAATTTTTAGGCAATTCGAGTTGCAAATCACCGTTTACATTCTCTTTTCCAGCTTTAATTTTTACGGCGATGAATTTCTTTTTATTGTCTCTAAAAAGAGATACTTTGTCCAAAATACTTGTGGTAACTTCGGGAACAATGTCTAAATAATTATACATTTCGCCTTTTACATCGTCGTTGTATTTGTAAACGACAGTTCGTTCAAAAGGAATTTCTATTCCGTTGATTATAAGATTAAAAACTACTTTTACTTCTCGAATTATATCCGGAATTCCAATACTTTTTTGATCAGAAACCGTGTACATTCCATCCGTTCCTTTTTCTTTTAACCAATAAGGCTGCGTGAATTCGATGGTGGAAGGCAATTGCAAATCGACAGCACTATTTTGCAAAACATTGGATAGTAAAACCTTATTTTGGGGTATGTTTTTTCCGTCTGGCAAAGTGGTCAAACTCACTAATTGTATCTCGGTTGAGCTTCTATTTATAGCTTCAATTTTCAATTTTACTAGACTTCCTGCGGTTGTTTCTTGGTTATGTGCTACTACCTCAAGATACAAACCTGCACAAGCTGAGATACAATTTTTTATGGCTTCGGATTTAATTGGTTTCCAATGATTTTCGTCCAAAGATTGAATCATCGAATAGGCTTTCGCCAAATCTGGAATACTTGCCGATGGGTTTGTAAAATCAAAATCATTTGCAATTCGTGTTAGCAATTCTCCAATGGGTTTCCCGCCTTCAACTCGATTCCAAGAAGTATCAATTCCATCAAAAACATTGGCTTTATCTTTCGGTAATTCTCCGTTTATCAATTCTAAATACTCAGTTTCTTCGCCTCTATTTCCTGTACTGCCAAAGCCTTGCGACTGATGACAACTGCGACTCAAGGCAGCGATTTCCTGATTTGATTTCCCAATTGATGAATAATAAACCCCCGTTTGCATTGAAATAAAATTGGTTTTATCGGCTGCATCAAATTTTGCTTGACTGCCATAAAACCACCACGATGGGTTGAAAAACTGGCGTTTGGTTTGCCAAGGTTGCACCAAAGTAAGTTGCTCCGGAAAAACTGTTGGATCACTGGCTTTATTAAAACTTTCGACACTCAAAATAGCCGATGCAGAATGATGACCGTGTGTATTTCCAGATGTTCTATGATCAAACCGATTGATAATAACATCGGGTTGAAATTTAAAAAAAAAAAAAATAATATCCGCGAGAACTTTCTCCTTGTCCCAAATTTCTAATGTTTCTCCAGGATTTTTGGAAAAACCAAAATCATTGGCACGCGTAAATAATTGTTCACCTCCGTCAATTTTTCGAGCTTCAATCAATTCTTGGGTTCTGATAACACCTAATAATTCCCGAAGTTGAGAACCAATTAAATTTTGTCCGCCATCGCCACGAGTTAAGGATAAATAGGCTGTTCTTGCTTTAGTTTCATTGGACAAATAGGATATTAGTCGGGTATTTTCGTCATCGGGATGTGCAGCAATATAAAGCACCGAACCCAGAAAATTCAATTTCTGAATTTGATTGTAAATTACTACCGAGTTTGGTTTTTGAGGTTGTTGCGCATTAGTAATTTGAAAGAAAAGAAGGAAAATTATAAGAGATGAAGTTAAAGCTTTCTGCATTTTTCTAGAGTTTGTTTTGCAATAAGTCCAAATGTAGTAATTAAATGAATTTATAAACAAATTTTTTGTTTTCTTTAAGAAAATGGAGGGATTTACAATGAATTTTAAAATTTAATATTCAATTGAGGGAAACCGTAAGGAATACATTTTTATTATTTGTATGTTTGGGGCTTTACATTAAACGCCTATGATGAAGCTTTATAAGATTATAATTTTAGTTGTTTTAGTGAGTTTTAATTCCACCCTTGCTCATTCTACAAATAAAGTAGCGGAAAGCACAAAAGCTGCAAGTCCATCTGGGCAAATAACAGGTAATACAACAGTATGCTTGAATGCGACAGCTCCTTTAATAACATTTGAAGTAAAAGACGATAATGGTAAAGAGCCTTATAAATTTACTTATACAATAAATGGAGGAACTCCTATTAATGTTTCAACCACAGGAAATAATAAAAGTATAACTGTTCCAGCACTAACAAATGCAACGGGAACTTTTACATACATTTTGACTGATGTAACTGATAAAGATAATAACAACGTTGCGATTTCTAGTACTAATACTGTTCTAATTACGGTAATTCCAAATTTTACTGTAAGTGCAGGTAATGATATTTTAGTTTGTAGAGGAAATACAATAAGTTTAAATGCAACCCCTTCCGGAAATGGATCTAATACTGTTTCCTATTCTTGGTCAGGTCCCAATGGTTTTGCGAGTTCACAACAATCGCCAAGCATTACAAATTCTACAACTTCAATGTCAGGAAATTATACTGTAACGGCTAGTATCGGTAGCTGCTCAGTACAAGATTTAGTTCATATAGATGTTGCAGAGCCACAAATAACAAGTCCACAATTTCAAAACAGTATACTCGTAGAGTGTGTTAATGCAGGTGGATTGACTGGCGATATTGGATTTTTTCTATCGATTCCAACTTATAGTGTTTCTATTTCAAATTATTCTGTTGATTGGGAAAATGATGGTATATATGATTCAATTTTTACAGCTAGCAACTGGTCATCTATAATTCTTCATAGTTTTTCTGTTGGTGCACATACAATTTCAATAAAAATGAATTTGACTAATGGATGTTCTGCTTCAAAACCATATTCTGTTTTCGTCGGGAGTTCTCCATCACCTGCAACCTTACAACTTTTACCAAATCAGAGTAATGGTTGTTCTCCTCACACAACTCAATGGTATTTAAACATTCCAAAGTCAAATGTAACTGGAACAATTTATACCGCCCAATGGGGAGACAATACTGGTTTTACTTATACTCAGGGTAATACACCTCCATCAAATTGGGTGATTTCAGATGATTCTGCAACATCTATAACGTACTTAATAACTAAAGTTTATACACTAACTTCTTGTGGGAAAAATGTTATTGTGGGAGGAGTAACCTATAACAATGTTTATCAACCTACAGTTGTTACTCAAAATCCCTGCTCTACAACACCACAGCCTTCTGGTACTGGGATAGTTAGCGTTAGTGAAGGACCTACGGCAAGTTTTACTCCAAATCCATTACCTGCTAAAATATGTATTGGACAAGCTTTACAGCTTAATAACACATCTAATTTTGGATTTACAATTCCTCTATCAAATGGCGCAACTTGTTCTAATACAGCTCCTTTCTATTGGACAATTTCACCATCAACAGCAGGATCTTGGACAGCAACAGGTTTAGGATCTGATAATGGCAGCAATAATCAACTTTTTTGGACAACAGGATCGATGACTCCTTCAATTACTTTTAATGTAGCTGGAACTTATACTATAACATTAAGAGTCAAAAACAGTTGTGGCGATAGTACAACTCTTCCAGTAACAATCTGTATTGAAGCTCCACCAGTTCCCTCCTTCACCATCAACAACACCATTGGCTGCACACCACAATCTATCACAACAACAAATACAACAGTTACCACGAATTCATGCACTCCACCAACTTATGTTTGGAATGTAGCTTATACTCCTTCTTACTGTGGCACAAGCATAGCAACAATTCCGAATCAAACTACACCAAACGCTTCCTATAATTTTACAGAACCAGGAACTTACACCATTACTCTCACAGCAACTAATTCTTGCGGAAGCTTCCCCATTTCACAAACCATTACGGTCAAAAAACCACCAACAATCAGTTCGATCAACGGACTACTTGCAAATTATTGTGGCCCAACAAATATAAACCCCACTGCAATAGTAAATAGTTGCGCACCGGCTTCAAGTACTTTGACCTATTCTTGGAATTTTCCTGGTGGGATTCCTACAACATCCAATTTGGTCAATCCAGGTCCCATTAGTTATGCAACAGCTGGAAATTATACAGTATCTTTATTGGTAAGTAATGAGTGTGGTGATTCGGTTATGGTATCAAAATCATTTACTATTAATGACACTCCCGTTTTGACCAATACTCCTTTGAACCAAACCATTTGTTCGGGTTCCACAACGGCATTGGTCAACTTAACTTCCAGTCCTACAGGAGCTACTTTTCCTTGGACGGCAACGGCAACGGCAGGAATTTCAGGATTTACACCTTCAGGAACAAACACAATACCAGTACAAACTATTTCGACAACAAATACAAATTCAGGAACCGTTACTTATGCCATTACGCCTTCATTAGGTGGATGTCTCGGTACAGTTACCAATTATGTAATTACCGTAAATCCTTCTCCTGCAATAACAATTCAACCTGTTTCAAGCACGGTTTGTATTGGTGGAACTCCCAATGTTTTATCCTTTACAATTAGTGGTGCAACTGGAACTCCAACATATCAATGGTATTCGAATACTGCCAACAATACAACAACTGGAACTGCAATTCCTGGAGAAATCAATACTACTTATAATCCTCCTTCAACAGCTATAGGAACATTGTATTATTATTGCATTATCACTTTGCCTACTGGAGGCTGTTCGAACATTAAAACCAACACGGCAACGGTTGTTATTACTCCATTGACTACCATAAGTACACCGCCAATTGCCACACAAAATCTATGTGTGGGAGGAACAATTCCATCGCCATTATCGGTTACAGCAACTGGTGGAACAGGAACTTTAGGGTACCAATGGTATTCCAACACCACTAATTCAACAACTGGCGCAACTCCGGTTGGAACTAATTTACCAACTTATACTCCACCCGCTTTTAACGGTATTGGAACATTTTACTATTATGTGGTTGTGAGTGCAACTGGTAGCGGTTGCGGAACGGTTACTAGTGCCTTTTCAGAAGTAGTTGTAGTTGCCGATCCAAGTATTAGTGTTCAGCCATTGGTTACACAAACACAATGTCAAAATTCTGCGGCTACACCATTAACCGTATCGGCTACTAACGGAATAGGAACTTTCGCTTATCAATGGTACAAAACTTCAACTCCCACAAATACAGGAGGAATTCCAGTAGGCACAAATTCTTCAACTTATTTGCCTCCAACCGATGTTGTTGGAACTTTTTATTACTACTGCTTGGTTTCTCAAACTGGTTTAGGCTGTTCTGTCAAAAGTAATACAGCTACGGTTGTAGTTGTAGATGCGCCTCAAATCACGACGCATCCACAATCGGCAGCCGTATGTGCAGGCACACCAATTACTCCATTAACAGTTGCTTTCAGTAATGGAACTGGCACAGCAACGTATCAATGGTATGACGATAATGGATTAATTTCTGGTGCTGTAAACAATACTTACACTCCAACCAATACAATAACTACAAGTTATTATTGCGTTATTACTTTTTCGTCTGGAGGTTGTACTAGCATCACTTCAAATAAAGCCTTAATTACCATTAATCCACAACCAACGATAATCGCTCAACCATTGACTACACAAAATCTTTGCGTTGGAGGTACAATTCCAACACCACTTTCTGTAACACCTACTGGAGGAACTGGGACGCCAAGTTATCAATGGTATAGTACTACAAATAATTCGGCAACTGGAGGAACGCCAATAACTGGAGCTAATTCATCAAATTATACACCACCTGCTTTACCAATTGTACAAACCTATAATTATTATGTAGTTATCACTTACAGCGGAGGAGGTTGCAGTTCAGTTACAAGTGACTTGGCACAGATAGTTGTAGTAAACGACCCAACGGTAACAACACAACCTCTAGTTTCTCAAACATTATGTCAAGGCGCTGCTCCAACTAATTTGACAGTGGTAGCAACAGGAGGAATTGGAACTTATTCCTATCAATGGTTTTCTTCTGTTTCCAATGCTAATACGGGAGGAATTTTACTTACAGGGGAAACAAATTCTACTTATACTCCATCGACAACTGCTGTTGGAACAACCTATTATTATTGTGTAATTACACAAACTGGTGTTGGTTGTATTGTGACCTGTGCAACGGCAGAAGTTATTGTGAATCTTGCGCCATCAATTACAACTCAGCCACAGTCTAGCATTGTATGTTTGGGTAAAATTCCAACTCTTTTAAGCGTCAGTTATAGCAACGGTGTTGGAACTCCAGCTTACCAATGGTATTCGAATACTGTCAATTCGATCCTAGGGAGTACTCCTATTTCTGGTGCAACAAACGCAACATATAACCCACAAAATACTGTTGTTGGAACCACTTATTATTACTGTATTATCACTTTGCCAACGGGTGGTTGTTCCAGTTTAACCTCCACTATTGCAACGGTTACCATTAATCCAAACCCTGTCATTTCTAATAAAACTGCGCTAATTTGTAGTGGTAATCCTTTTTCTATTTTACCTATAAATTCAGGTTCAGAAATCGTGCCTATTGGAACAACTTACACTTGGTCAAATCCAACCATCTCTCCTGCAGGTTCCATTACAGGAACTTCGGCACAAAATGTACCACAGACCGAAATTAGTCAAACACTAAT
>ERZ724520.416-NODE-416-length-23214-cov-10.610734_pt1 | contig 23214 bp, 18 predicted proteins | sample MGYA00376053_ERZ724520 | MGnify/ENA primary metagenome ERZ724520 (study PRJEB28724, sample SAMN07190886) | activated sludge metagenome | isolation source: activated sludge of sewage treatment plant in Hong Hong | place: USA: Christiansburg, Virginia | collected...
TTTAAGATGAATGTGGAAGGCGAAGAGATTTTGTTGGAATTAGAAGATGTAGAAATCATTCCGGTAGATATTCCGGGATGGAAAGTAGCTAATAGTGGGCAAATAACTGTGGCGTTGGATGTTACTTTATCAGAATCCTTAAAGGAAGAAGGTTTAGCCAGAGAATTAGTGAATCGTATCCAAAACTTGCGTAAAGACAGTGGTTTAGACGTAACGGACAAGATTTTGGTTAAAATTCAACAAAATGATGCACTTGATACTGCCATTCAGAATAATTTGAACTATATTTGCGCCGAAACTCTGACAGGAGATTTACAAGTGGTACAAAATTTGTCCGCCGCCACCGCAAATTCTGTTGAAGTTGACGAATTGGTATCTACCCTTATTTCTATTGAGAAGTTAAATTAATTTTAAGTTAAGAATATGGCAAAGAAAATTGTAAAGCCTGTTAAAAAAGCAAGCAAACCAGCACCTAAAAAAGCTGCTGCAAAGCCAGCTAAAAAAGTAGCAAAACCAGCACCTAAAAAAGCTGTGGCGAAACCTGCAAAAAAAGCAAGTAAGCCTGCTCCAAAACCGGCAGCTAAAAAAGTAGTTGCCAAACCAATAGCTAAAAAAGCTGTTGCAAAAAAACCAGCACCAAAACCAGCCCCAAAAAAAGTGACTAAAGTTCCCGCAAAAAAAGTAGCAAAAGCTACAAAACCTGCTCCTAAAAAAGTTGAGAAAAAAGCTGCAAAGCCAGCACCAAAAGTTGCTGCAAAAGCAGTAAAAGTGGTTGCTAAAACAGCTAAAAAAGTTGAGCCTAAAAAGGCAGTTAAAGAAATTGCAAAACCAAAAGTTGTTGGAAAGCCAATTGATGCAGTAGCAAAGAAAGGCGCAAAACCTTCTAAGAAAGCTGCAAAGCCTTCTAAAAAAGGTAAAAAAGGCGACGACGATGAGGAAGATGATATTGAACCAGAAGAGGAAGATGATTCTGATGTGGATGTAAAAGATGATTACGAAAAACCTGAAGATGATGATGATGTTGTAGTTGATTTAGACGAAGCGCCGGTATTAGACTTAGAAGGTGGCGGTATCCCATTAGATGATGATGATGATGATGAAATTCCTGAAAAACGTGGCCGTGGTCGTAGAAAGAAAAACGAAGGACGTTCATCTGGTTCAGAATCTTATATCAGAAACAGACCTTTGCATATTGATATTACAAAACCATTAATTAAAAAACCTCAAGCGGCTCAACCAAAACCTTTTTTAAATACGAAGGATGACAGAAGTCGTTATTCTGATAAAGAATTAGGAGAGTTTAAAGATTTAATTATTGATAAATTAAAAGAAGCACAAACGGATTATGATTTGTTGAAACAAACATTATCTAATGCTGATAATCATGGAACTGATGATACGTCACCTTCATTTAAATTATTAGAAGATGGATCTGATGTATTATCTAAAGAAGAAACCGCACAATTAGCAGTTCGTCAAGAAAAATACATCGTGAACTTAAAAAATGCTTTGATGCGTATTGAAAACAAAACCTATGGTATTTGTCGCGTAACTGGGAAGTTAATCCCTAAAGAACGTTTACGTTCAGTGCCGCATGCAACTTTAGGGATTGACGCTAAATTAAATCAATCGAGTTAATTCTCTTTTTTATACTAACTAAAATAAAAGGTTATCTTTGTAAGATAACCTTTTTGCTTTTATAGGCTCTATGCTTAAAAAATACAGACTTCCAATAATTACTGTTTTTTCAGTCTTATTAATTGACCAATGTATCAAACTATACATCAAGGCTAATTATCCTATTGGGGAAGCGCATCGTTTTTTTGATTGGTTTAGAATAACCTTTACCGAAAATCCTGGAATGGCTTGGGGTTTGGAGTTTGGAGGTGATTATGGAAAATTAGCTTTAAGTTTATTTAGAATTATTGCTGTTTTTGCAGGAGCATTTTATATTAAAAAAATTGTGAATGATAAAGAGCATAAAGGATTTATCATTTGTGTATCTCTTATTTTAGCAGGGGCTTTAGGTAATATTTTAGATTCCGCTTTTTATGGAATATTATTTGGACCTAGTTCTGAGTATGAGATTGCGGCATTTATGCCTGAGGGTGGAGGATATGCTGCTTTCTTACAAGGTCATGTTGTAGATATGTTTTACTTCCCCATATTTGAAGGAAATTTCCCACCATGGTTTCCTATTTGGGGAGGCGAACACTTCGAGTTTTTTAATGCTATTTTTAATTTCGCCGATATGGCGATTTCATTTGGTGTGGGTATCATACTTGTATTTCAAAATTATTTTTTTAAACAAAAACCAACAATGGAAGATAAAGCTCCTCAAGTTGAAGAGCAACCAGTTAACGAATCATCGTCTAATACTTAGTATAATAAAAGCTAAATAATTACGTTTTATTACAGATTGAAACAACTTTTATACATACTTGCTTTTACACTGATTTATCTTCAGGCGTTCTCTCAGCATAAAGAAGAGAGTGGCGTAAATCTGCCAAAGTTTTATAGAAATAAAATGCATTTTGGTTTTGCCTTGGCGTATAATAAAACGGATTTTAGAATACATACCATTAAAAACTCGGCACTTCCTGATACCGTTATTGGAGGTGTAACCTATGGCATGAAAACGATTTATACCAAGTCGGATCCAGGTTTTGCTTTAGGTATTATTACTGATTTTAGATTACATCAATACATTCGTTTGCGCTTTACACCAAACATTAGTTTTGCATCTCGCAGTTTAGAGTATAAATTAGAAAATGCCAAAAGAGATAGTACGAAAGAATATAAAAAAAGTGTAGAGTCTACTTTTTTAATTTTCCCCTTGGAACTTAAATTACAATCTAAGCGTCTAGATAATTTTGGAGCTTATGTTATTTTAGGAGGAGGATATACGATGGATTTAGTTTCTAAAAAGAAACCTGTTTCTACTGGTGGAGCTAATCAATTAGATGATGCCGTTCAATTGAAGCGAGATGATTATTTTTATAGTGGCGGCGCAGGCGTTGATTTTTATTTGCAATATTTTAAATTAGGGTTAGAACTCAAGGTTTTGCAGGGAACTAAAAACCTCAAACAACCATTGAATAATATTTTTACAAATAGTCTCGAAAAAGTAAATTCTAAAATGGTTATTTTTTCTGTCACATTTGAAGGATAGTAATTTTGTGTACTGAAGAATAAAAATCTTCCAAACTATGAAAAAAGAACTGAACTTAGCCGTTGCTGCTCACATTGCTTACGATGAGCAATTATTAAAACAAGAAGTTGCTGAGCAATTATCTTTAAAGTCAAGCGATACATTTTTTATCAAACCCTTACGTCGCAGTATTGATGCGCGTTCACGAAACATTAAAGTTAATTTAAAATTGGCGGTTTGGATTAACGAACCTGTGACCGATGATGATTTGGGAATCAACTATAACGATGTTTCAAGTGCTCATAAATCAATTACTATTATTGGCGCCGGACCAGCTGGCTTGTATGCGGCGTTACGTTGTTTAGAAGTTGGGATTAGACCCATAGTGTTCGAAAGAGGAAAAGATGTACAAGCACGAAGAAGAGATTTAGCGGCGATTAATAAAGAGCATATTGTTAATCCCGAAAGTAATTATTGTTTTGGAGAAGGAGGAGCAGGTACATACAGTGACGGTAAATTATACACGCGTTCAAGTAAACGCGGAGATATTGAACATATTTTAAAAACCTTTGTATTTCACGGTGCTGATGATGTGATTTTAGTGGAGGCGCATCCACATATAGGGACCAATAAATTGCCAAATATTATTTCTAATATGCGTGAAACCATTATAAAACATGGTGGGGAAATTCATTTTCATTCTAAACTAGTTGATATTAATTATAGTGGCGATAAAATTTCATCAGTAATTATTGACACTTCGACTCCGCTCAGTGTGACAGAAAATAAGACCAGTATCGAACATCGTTGTACTCATTTAATTTTAGCAACTGGTCATTCTGCTAGAGATATTTATGAGTTATTAGATAAAAAGAAAATTGCGATCGAAGCTAAACCATTTGCTTTAGGAGTTCGTGTGGAGCATCCACAAGAGTTTATTGACCAAATTCAATACAGTTGTTACTCGCACGATGAGGTCGTGTCAAAGCGTTCTTATTTGCCAGCTTCCTCTTATAGTCTGGTGCATCAAGTGCAAGGGCATGGAGTTTACTCGTTTTGTATGTGTCCAGGAGGCATTATTGCGCCATGCGCTACCGCTCAGGATGAAGTAGTAACTAATGGTTGGAGTCCTTCTAAACGAAATAATCCTTATGCCAATAGTGGTATTGTGGTTGGCTTAGAATTAATAGATTTTGAACCTTATAAAAAACATGGTGCTTTAGCAGGATTGCAATTGCAAAGAGAAATAGAACATAAGGCTTGGCAAATGGGAGGAAAAACACAAACAGCTCCTGCGCAAAATCTGCAAGACTTTGTCAATAATAAAGTGAGTTCAAAATTGATTGATTGCTCTTATCAACCAGGCACGCAATCGGTTCAAATGAATGATGTGTTGGGGAAAATGATTGGCACTACTTTACAGCAAGGGTTTAAAGCCTTTAATAATAAAATGAGAGGTTATGTAAGTAATGAAGCTATTATTGTTGGTGTGGAATCGCGAACATCAACACCAGTTCGTATACCAAGAGATAAATTCACTTTGCAACATGTACAAATTAGGAATTTGTATCCTTGTGCCGAAGGTGCTGGTTATGCCGGAGGCATTGTGAGTGCGGCTATGGATGGTGTTAATTGCGTTAATGCAATTGCTGCGTTATTGTAAATTGTTTCGAATCTTAAATTTTACTTGCATTTTATTTACGTGGTGGAATATACCAGCGCGTAATAAATAATTCGGCTTTTCGCTGGATTTCATCATAATATGCATTATTAATTTTATGTTCCCTTTTATTTTCGTAACTTGTACATTCTAAAAATAAATCTGTGAAAAAAATCTTCCTCTTCCTCGTTATTTTTGTTCAAATCAATACATCTGTACACGGACAAAATGAATTCAACATTTGGTATTTTGGGGGCAATGCTGGACTGGATTTTAATTCTGGAACGCCAGCGCTATTGACAAATGGCGCACTTAATACCAGTGAAGGTTGTGCAACAGTTTCTAATTCTTCTGGACAATTACTTTTTTACACTGACGGATTAAATGTTTGGAATGCTAACCACGTTGTGATGCCAAATGGAAGTGGATTAGCAGGCAACCCATCCTCTACACAATCAGCTATTATTGTTCCTAAACCTGGTTCTGCTACAATTTATTACATTTTTACCTCTGATGGAATTAACGCTAGATATTCTGAAGTGAACATGGCCTTAGCCAGTGGGTTGGGCGATGTGACTTCTGTTAAAAATATATTTCTCGCGTCAAATGTACACGAAATGGTAACTGCAGTAAAACATGTAAATAATGCAGATTATTGGGTTATTTTTAGGGTATATAATTCAAATCAATATAAAGTGTTTTCAACTACCTCTGCGGGTGTTAACACAAGTGCTGTAACATCTTCTGCAGGAACAATTTCTTCAACATGCAATATCGGAACTCTAAAAGCAAATTATGCAGGTAATCGTCTCGCTGCCACTTTAGAATGTAATAGCTGCATTGATTTATTAGATTTTAATAATTCTACAGGAGTAATTTCAAATCCACTTGTACTTTCATTTTCGTCTTTTGTTTATGCTTCAGAGTTTAGCCCAAATGGGAATTTGCTATATGTCTCTCATGATGCAGGTAGTCCAAATGAATTGCAGCAGTATGATATTACTTCAGGAAATATTAGCACAATTCTGTCGACAAAAGTAATTTTGGGGACAGACCCAAATAATTATTTTGGCACCATACAGAATGCGCCTGATGGGAAGATATATGTGGCTAGAGATGGAGTTCAGTCCTTAGCTGTGATTAATTCACCAAATATTGCTGGTTCGGGTTGTGGATTTACTTTAAATGGATTTTCACTTAGTCCATCTACGTCATATTTTGGATTGCCGAATCATATTTTTAGCTTAATAAGTTCAGTTCAAATAATAGCACTTAATGGGTGTTTAGGTGGTGTCATTCCATTTTCAATTTCTGACGCGCAAATTGATACAATTGCATGGAATTTTGGAGATCCAAGTTCAGGAAGTTCCAATTTTTCAAATTTATTGAATCCAACACACCAATTTTCTTCCACAGGTACATTTTCTATAAGTGCTGCTGCGACGACTAATGGAAGCGTGACGACATATTCTGCGGTAGTGCAAGTGAATGGGCCGCCTCAAATTAATCTTGGAAACGATACTGTGTTTTGCAATCTCACGTCTATAAATCTTACACCAACAGGAACTTATTCTGGCTCAACATTATTATGGAATGATAATTCAAGCGGGAACTCCTTGGTTGCTAGTAGTCCGGGAACTTATTGGGTTAACGCCACCAACGCTTGTGGAAGTGATATTGATTCAGTGATTATTTCTGTGGACAATAGCCTCCCAAATTTCACTCTGGGAAATGATACTATGATCTGTAAGGATAAATCATTTGTGATTACGCCATTTGGAGATTTTAATAACGGAACCTTTTTATGGAATGATGGTTCTAATTCCTCAAGCCTTACAACAAGTTCAGCAGGCATCTATTGGTTGACGGTAAATACTGCTTGTGGCGCAATGTCAGATACAATCGGTATTACTAATTTTGACTGCGAAATTGAAATTCCCAATGTTTTGACTTTAAATAATGACAACATCAACGAAATATTTATAATTAAAAATTTATTATTTAATGACGGAGAATTGAAAATATTTAACCGTTGGGGGAATTTAATTTATGAAAACAAATCCTATGCAAATAATTGGGCACCGAAAAACATTTCAGACGGCGTGTATTTTTATATTTTTTATTATCCTTCCTTAAGTAAGCAATATCAAGGCTTTCTGCATGTTTTTGATGCAGATTAGTAAACTACTATCGAGATATAAAAGTGTTGATGTAAAACCTGAGACACTTTAATATCTCGGAAACAGATTTTTAAATATATAGACGCATATTTTTGTGGTTTGAGTCTGAAGTAATATTAAATATTACGCAGAGACGATAACTAAAATTTCGTTTTAATGAGTTACTTCTGTGTATCATTATTTTTTCGATTTCAAAATTAATCGCAATGACGAATCTTTCATAATATAACTCCATGCCCAATTAAAAAAGATAGATAATTTATTTCGTACACTTAGAATTAACATTAGATGTAAGAACATCCAAATGTACCAAGCAAAAAATCCTTGAAACTTAATAAAGGGTAAATCCACCACGGCTCTATATTTACCAATAGTTGCCATCGATCCTAAATCTTTGTATTCATATTCTTTTTGAGCTTTGCCTTTCAATAAATTTAAAAAATTGACAGCTAAATTTTTTCCTTGATTAATAGCTACGTTAGCTAACTGCGGATGGCCGTTAGGATAAAGTGGCGTTTCCATATATGCGATATCGCCAATAGCATATATATTTTGAGTACCTTGTATTTTATTGAATCTATCAACTTTGTATCTATTACGGATAATTTGTTCTAGATTAATGCCTTCTATAATGTTTCCTGTAACACCCGCTGCCCAAATTAAATTGCTTGTTAAAATAGTTTCGCCAGTATTTAGTGTGGCGGTTAATCCATCGTAATTTGTGACTACCGTTTCTGTTCTAATTACAACGCCTATTTCTTCTAAATATTTTCTGGAAGCTTGTTTTGATTCTTCACTCATGCTATTGAGTGTGTTTTTACTGCCGTCTAATAAAATTACTTTTAGTTTCGAAAAATCAATATGTGGATAATCTCTAGGCAATATATGTTTTTTCATTTCAGAGAAAGCACCAGCTAGTTCAACACCTGTGGGGCCTGCTCCTACCAATACAATATTTAGTAAGGATTCTTTTTCATGATCTTTTGCCGAAATGTATTTTTCAAAACTTAATAAAATGCTATTTCTAATTTCAATAGCTTCTTCTGTTGTTTTCATCGAGAGAGCATGTTTTTGAATTTGCTCATTTCCAAAAAAATTAGTTTTACAACCTGTAGCAATTACTAAATAATCGTAGTTAAAATCACCAATGCTCGTTTCGATTTTACTTTCTGAAGAAACAATTTTAGTAACTTCTGCTAAACGTATTTCAACATTATTTGATTTCTGAAAAATTTTCCGAAACGGAAAAGAAATATTTGAAGGTTCTAATCGCGCGCTTGCTACTTGATAATAGAGTGGCTGAAACTGATGATGGTTTTGTTTATCTATTAATAAAACATCAAAGGCACTGCTGTTTAATTGTTGTGCCAAATGCAAACCTGCAAATCCGCCACCAATTAAAATAATTTTTTTTCGTTGTTCCATATAGTATGATTTACACTAGAACAAGTTTAGCTGTACTAGTTATTAGGTATTGTGGGAGGCGTATCGTCTTTTTCCTCCATTGCTTTACGTTGTTTTTTATAAATATAAACACCGCCCATTAATAATGCTGCAAAAATAAATAACCCTAACATGCCCCAAACCAATCCGCCAGTTGAGCGAACTATGATTAAAAAAACAATAGCTACTAAAAATACGGTAGCTAGTTCGTTAAATAATCTTAGTTTAAAAGAGCTTGTTTTAAAAACACCTGCTTTTTGTTGTTTAAAATAAGCGTGGCATTGTAAATGATAAAGTGCCAATAATCCTACAAAAATTAACTTTAACCACATCCAGGGAAAGGTTAAAATAGCGGGATTTAAAATCAACATCCAGGTTCCAAAAATAAAAGTCCCTATAAAGGAAGGCCAAGTAATAATATACCACAATTTTTTCTGCATTAAAGTTAATTGAGCAGTTAAAATGCTTTTTGCGGGCTCTTCTTTTTCATAAGCTTCCTTTGTGTAGATAAACAATCTGACGATATAAAATAAGCCTGCAAACCAGCAAACTACAAAAATTACATGAAGGGCTTTGATATATAAATAGTCCATATTATTTTATTTAGAACAAAGGTAGTACTTTTATGGTCATAATATAAAAACTCATGAAGGGAAAAACTGCAAAAGAATCGTTAACAATCAATACAGAAGTTGTACTGCCTAACGATACAAATCATATAGGAAATTTATTTGGTGGTAAGTTATTACAATGGATGGATATTACATCTGCTATTGCCGCCGGAAGACATTCGAGTAGAGTGGTGGTAACAGCTTCTATTAACCACGTATCTTTTGATAACCCAATCAAGCAAAATTCGGTAGTAACATTAGAGGCTAAAGTTTCTCGTGCTTTTACCAGTAGTATGGAAGTTCATATTGATGTGTTTGTTGAAGATAGAATTACTGGCAATAGAACAAAATGTAACGAAGCCATTTTTACTTTTGTAGCCATTGATCAAAATGGAGCGCCATTACCAGTGCCTCCATTAATACCTGAAACCGAAGAAGAAAAAAAGAGATATGAAGGTGCTTTACGTCGCCGTCAGTTGTCTTTAATTTTAGGCGGAAGAATGAAACCAGATGATGCTACCGAGTTAAAAGCATTATTTACTCAAGATTAATTTATTTTAGAGCTTTAAATGTTAGCCGAAAAGCATAAACTCAGATATCTCGAAGGAATTAGAGGTTTGGCGGCTATTATAGTGGTATTACATCATTATATTCTTGCATTTTATCCCGCCATGAGTTCGGCTAATGAAGCACAAATTCATAATGAGACATCTTATTTTGAAGAGGTAATGGCACAAATTCCGCTCAATATTTTTTATAACGGTGGTTTTGCGGTATGTATCTTTTTTATTTTAAGTGGTTATGTATTAAGCAATAACTACCATCAAAACAACAATCCTCAAATTTTAATTCAGTATGGTGTTAAACGTTATTTCAGATTATTAGTTCCTGTTTCTGTTTCTATTTTGTTAGCCTATACTTTTGTGCATTTAGGCTTTATGAATCGACTTCATTTAGGCGATATCACTAAATCAAAAGACTGGCTAGCGGGGTCCTTTAATTTTTCTGAAAACATTACGCCCATGCTCAAAAACATGTTTGTGGATGTATTCTTTTTAAAAGACAATACCTATAATCCTGTTTTATGGACTATGACTTATGAGTTATTGGGTTCTTTATTAATATTTGCTTTCTTATTGATCACACATCCCATTAAATATAAAATGAGTTTGTATGGAGTATTAGTTGTTATTTTATTTGTAACAAGAAATGATTATTACGCAGCCTTTATATTAGGTGTCATATTAAATAAGTATGTGGTGCAAAAGCAACTAGAGCCAAAATCACAGAATGTTCCTACATGGCTTTTATGGTTGCTTTTTATGATTGGCTTTTATTTGAGTTCTTATCCAAGTTGCATCAATATTAAAAAGACTATTTATGGAGTGTTATATTTTCCTTGGCTAAATAACGAAGTTTTTTATCATGTAATTGGTGCCTTTATCATCATGTTTGTGATTGTTAATTCTCAAAAAGTACAATCAGTTTTATCTGGTAAAATTTTAAATTTTATAGGTAAAATTTCGTTTTCGTTTTACCTCTTACATTTTATTATTTTGTGTTCTTTGTCGTGTTTTCTCTTCAAATTATTTTTTATATCCTACGAATACAATTCGGCCGTGATACTTGCATTTTTATGTAGTTTGCCAGTTATTGCAATTATGTCAATTGGATATTATAAATGGATTGATAAGGCAGGAATCAAGCTATCAGAAAAAATAGTAGGAATTCTTTATTCTAAAACTGAGCGTCTTTAAGTTGAATGTCGTTCATGCATTTAAAATGCCCTTTCGGACATTTTTTGTATCCAAGTTTAGAACAAGGTCGGCATGATAAATTTGTTACTTCCAATACCTGCGAATTTTTGCCAGCCAAATAAGGTCCCATACCAAATTCAGGGATGGTGTTTCCCCATAAGGAGATGATGTCTTTTTTATAAGCGGCTGCAATATGCATTAAGCCAGTATCCGAAGTTATCACTTTGTTGGCTTGTTGAATAATAGAAGCCGATTGATTCAAATTTAGTTTACCACATAAATTCAAAACTTTGTTTTTATGGAATTGATATACCTGTTCAGCGATAGCGGCATCTTCTTTTCCTCCTAATAGTATTAAAGGAAGAGAGCTGTTGGCGCAAATTTCTTTTAATTTATTGAGCGGAATTTGTTTGGTAAAGTAAGAACCACCTACTACTAATGCATGATAGTCGTTATGAAATAGCGCAGGTAAAGACGATACAATGTCTATTTCATCCTTATCGTTTATAAAATAATCTAACCCTTTGCCATCGTTTTTAACACCTATGTTAGCCGCAGCTTCAAAATAGCGATCCACAATATGTTTTTGAGGAAGTTTGTTTTTTTTGAAATTGACAATTAAAAATTTCTGCCAATTTAATTTATTAAACGAAAAAGATTTTTTACCTAGTGCTAATTTTAATTTTAAGGTTCGAGCATTGTGATGCAAATCAATAATGTAATCGAAGTTTTCTTTTTTTAATTGAGGAATAATTTCAGCTAACGATTGATTAATGGTGTGAAATTTATCAACGTAAGGATTGTTTTCGATAACCGAAATAAATTGCTGTTTAGTAATAAAATGAAGTTCAACGTCTTTTAGTTGTTGTTTAATGCAGCGTAATATTGGCGTTGTTAAAACAATGTCGCCAATAGAGCTAAAACGTATAACCAAAACTTTCAATTTTATTTAGGAATAAAATGATATTCTGTTTTTTTTCCATTACCGTCAAATGCCCGTACTCTAAAATCTTTTTCGTATAGTTTTAGGATCTGCCAAGAGCTAGGCGACGGAACACTTCCTACTGAAATAGATGATGGATTTATAGTAATCGTTTTTTTATCGGATGTTAAAGTCCAACTTCCTGACTCAAGATTTGTAATATTGCCAAAAGGAGGAACTACTACATAATAGCTAATGGTATAGGAACCACTTTTCGACAAGGTAAGTGTATAATCTTTTAATACATTATTATAATATGCTGCAGAATCCACACCATTAATAAGTAAAGCATCAATTTTCCAAGTATTGGCTATACGTTCTTTTTTACTTCTAAAGCTTATGGAAGGACCCTCTGGGTATTTTTTACATTCACTAAAAAATAGAACTGAGGCCAAAAAAATAAATGCTAATAATTTCTTCATGTTGATTAACTTTGTAGCACAAAAGTAACCAATTTTTTTTAAATGTTTATAGATACCCATACACACCTTTATTCGGAAGAATTTAATGCCGACCGCATTGAAAAAATCAACGAGGCCATTTCCAAATCGGTTACTAAATTTTACATGCCGAATGTGGATAGTAGCAGTATTGAAGGCATGTTGCAGTTAGAAGTACATTTTCCGGAGCAATGTTTGCCGATGATGGGTTTGCATCCATGTTCTGTAAAAGAGAATTATAGAGAAGAATTAGAGATTGTAAAAAAATGGCTCGATTTAAGAAGGTTTGCCGCTATCGGTGAAATTGGCATTGATTTGTACTGGGATAAAACCTTTATCAAAGAACAAGAACTCGCTTTTAGAGAACAAATTTATTGGGCATTAGAATATAATTATACGGTAGTAATTCATTGCAGAAACGCCTTTGATGAAATTTTCTCTATTTTAAAATCGTTCGATAAATTACCTAAAGGTATTTTTCATTGCTTTAGCGGAGATATTATTCAAGCGCAACAGATTTTATCGTTAGGTAATTTTAAATTAGGGATTGGTGGCGTAGTGACATTTAAAAATTCGGGATTAGATAAAGTAGTTGAACAATTAAAATTAACAGATATTGTTTTAGAAACGGATGCGCCTTATTTAGCTCCAATGCCTTATCGTGGCAAGCGAAACGAGAGTGCTTATATTCCTTTAATTGCTCAAAAAATAGCAGAGATAAAAAACGTCAGTATCGAAGAAGTTGCAGAGGTAACTTCACAAAACGCTTTAGAGATATTTGAAAACTAAATCATTCATAGATTTACCTTTTATTAAAACGTTAGTGTATGCTAATGTGTTTGTAGCCTTTTGTTCTTTGGCACAAGTGTTTTTTACGTATCAGTTATTTCCTATTCCTGTAAACTTTGCCAATAATTCGTATTTAGTATTTATTTTATTGTCCACCTATTTGCAATACAATGTGCAACGTGGGTATATGATTAACCCTAGCAACGCACATACCGAACGTTCGCAATGGCTGTTGAAGCATAAAAAAATCATGCTTTACAGCATATCTGGCTGTTTGTTGATTGTACTATTTTTATGTAATAATTTAAGTTGGACATCCATTGGTATTATGGTGTTAGCGGAAGTCTTGTCAACTTTATATTATTTACCCCCTTTTAATTTTAGAAAACACGGTTATATCAAACCCTTTTTAATATCATCCGTATGGACGATTAGTTGTTGTTTGGTGCCATTAATTGAAAACGATTTGTTAACGCTGCATAGCGTTTGGTATTTGGTATCGCAATTTTGTTTTATATCGGTATTGTGTTTGTTGTTTGATATTAAAGATGTAGAACATGATTACATGACTGGTGTAAATACCTATGCTAATAAATTTGGCATTACCATCACTAAGGTGGTTTGCCTATGCTCAGTGATTATTGCCTTTACTTGTTTTTACCAATTCAAGCACGATGCTCATTCTATCATAGCATCTTTACTATTAAGGTTATTGGTTATTGGTACTATTTTATTTACCAATGATAGAAGGCATTCTTTTTACTACTATTTGTGGGTAGATGGATTGATGATTGTACAGATGGTTTTGTTTTTTATTGTATATCATAGTTTCTAATAATTTTTATCAATTTTTTTGTATTTTTAATTCATGAAAGTGTTTTTTCTAATGTTTTATTTTTTGCTATTTATATGCCATTCCTATATGGCACAAATAACGGCATCAACTAATAAACGTACTGTAGCAATATTAGATCTTACTGTAAATAATGCAGAAAGCTCAGAAGCTGAAATATTTTCAATTACACATATTTTAAAAACAGCGGGCATTCCTTTTTTAACAACTAGCAATGTAAATACTGCTAAAAACTATGGATTTATTATTGCCTCTTCAAAATTTGATACCAATACGTTTACTGCAACCGAAAAAGATTCTTTAATTAGTTATGTAAATAAAGGAGGTATACTCATTGCACCAAATATGAGAGATCCTTATTTTAATTCATTATTTGGTGTATCGGCTAACTTAAATAGTAATGCCCGCTATACGGTATCTTTTAATTATTTTTTAGGAGACCCTTCCTTTAAATGGTTAAACGACACCATGGAACAAACTATTTCTTTGGGCCGAAATACCTATACAGCGGTTATTAATTCGAGAAATTACACCACAGCAGGCGCAGTGTCTTTGGCAAAATTTGATGATAACACAACTGCTATTACTAAACATAATTATGGGCAAGGTACATCTTATGCACTTGGTTTTTCATTCAGAAATTTAGTGCTCACGAATCAACAAAATTTAGATTTTAATGCCAATCGAGTTTATTCGAATGGTTTTGAACCTACCTCAGATGCCTTGATGCTTTTTATAAAAGGAATTTATTTAGCACATGCGCCAAGAGCCCTGTGGCTGCATACGTCGCCATTTAATAGTAAAACCACCTTAATGATCACTCATGATGTGGATGCAACCTCTGCGTATGACACTATGCAATATTATTCGGATTATGAAAATTCTGTTGGCATACATACGTCGTACTTTTTCACCACACATTACATAAACGACGGACTATTGTCTGATTTTTATAATTTAAATACGATACCTAAAGTACAAGATGTATTAAATAAAGGACACATTGCCGGAAGTCATTCTGTTGGGCATTTTCCCGATTTTGATGATGAAGCTGTATTCCCATTAGGTGTTCTTGGCAATACGCCTACGTCGTATATCCCCTACAATTCTGGTTCAGGAGCCACAACAAGCGGTAGCGTGTTAGGCGAAGTAGAAGTGTCAAAAAACATTTTAGAATCTAATTTTGGTGTTTTAATTAATACATTTAGAGCAGGGTATTTATGTTTTAATGATAAAATTATTAATGCTTTAGATACAGTTGGTTACACAAATAGCACCACGCTTTCTGCAGCCGATGTTTTAACTAATTTTCCTTTTCAACAACATAAAGATCGTTCTACTTCTGGCGCCTTGGCTAATGTGTGGGAATACCCCATGACTATTTCTGATGTGTTTTCGTCAAACCCAATTAGCAACACTAATTATTCTCAAAAAGTGGCCATTTGGCTCGATGTGATAAATGATAATTTAGACAATAATTCGCCAGTTGTTTTATTAATTCACCCAACACGTAGATATAAATTAACTGCGCAACAAGATTTGATTAACGCTTTGCCTAATGGTGTTTTTGTAACTAATATGGAATTATTTGCTAATTATTGGCAAAAACGAAATCTTGTTTCATTTAATTCAACTGTTTCTAATGATACGTTATTAATTACCATTCCAGCTGCATCTTTGCCTCTTGATCCTATGATTAGTTTTGTAGTTGATAACGGGCAAGCGCTGGCTTACATTAATGCAGTTGATGACAATGGAAATCCTATACAAATTATTCAATCAAATTTTAACACGAATGATATTATTCTACATTTTGCTACGTATCCAGTTGTTGGTATTCGCTCATTAGAAAAAAATTGGGAAGAAACGTTTTATCTAAATGCTTTTCCAAATCCAACTTACTCTAACTGTTACATTACGTTTAAGTTAGATAAACTGACAAAAGTAAAAATCGAAATCATTAACACCTTAGGTAATTACTTGAATGTATTGTCAGAAGATAATTTAATGGAAGGCTGGCATAATATCCCATTTACAACTTCAAATCTCCCAGCAGGAATTTACTTCTATAAAATCACAATTGATTCTAAATCAATTACTAAAAAATTAATTATTTCACATTAATCTTTTAAATACCCAATTTTTTTGCGTGACTTGATGATTTTGATGGATTCCATGAATCTTCGTAAGATTTTTTAAAGAAAAACTCTTGCACGTATGCTACTGAACGGACAAATCTTAGGTAAAATCCAAAGTAAAAAACCATACATGGTAAGTAAGGAATAAAGTAAGAGATAGAAGAATTTTTTCGTTTTCTAAAAAGAGAGAATACTAAAAACTTTAAAAAATTATTGGTGGTATATAGTAAAATATTAAAGGGGAAGATAAAGCCTAATAAAGAAGTGTAGTTAACAATCATATCAATCATATATAGCCACCACTTGATGTTTAGTAAAATGTTATAGGTAATATTTTCGAGACTTGATATGAAGTTAGAAAAACGAAAGGTAGCATTTGGATAAAATACATCTCGGTGTTTTCGCACCCTAAATCTAACAATGGATTTATCCCAACGTAAACGCTGTTTTACTAGCTTTTTAAATGTATTTGGCACATTAGTTTGGCAAATAGCGTCTGGCTCAAAAACAATGCGATAGCCTAGTTTACGTAGCTTTACGGTAATGTCGCCATCCAATCCTGGACCAATGTCCCAGCCCCCAACTCTGTCTAACGCTTCACGGGTAAATGCTCCAAAAGCTCCTGACACTAGACGGTAAATCCCTAAGTAACTCGAAGTAATTCGTCCTACAGAAATGGTATCAGAATACTCAATGGCTTGTAAAGTCGTGCATAAACTATCTTTATAATTTCTTACTAAAATATTTCCGCCAACTGCACCAATATCATCGTCTAAATAAAATGGAACAATTATTTTTTCAATGGCATCAGCATCATAACTACAATCGGCATCTAAATGCACAATTATTTTTCCTTTAGAAAAACGATAACCTAAGTTTGCGGCCGATGCTTTTCCACCACGCACATCGTTTCGTAAAAATAAGTCTATAAACCCATTTTTTTGCAGACTTTTACAAATCCTTTCTGTATCGTCATCAGATCCATCATCAATAACAATTAATTCAAAGTTAGTGTAAGTTTGTTCTTTAAGAGAGTTGGCTAATTTATAAATATGTTTTCCTTCATTTTTACCAGGAACAATAATAGAAACTAAAGGACGTTCAATAAATAATCGTCTTCTAGCATTAATGTACTGTTCTTTTCTTTTTGGCTCACGAATTTTCCAAACAATTAAAACACCTAATTCGAAAATGAAAAATCGAGCAAACTCAAAAAACACAAAAAACCAAAAGATACGAAGGAGCTTGGTTGGCCCTACGGCAGATATGTAATTAAAAAATTCGTCAATGAACTCTATCATGTTTTTTCAACTAACTCTTTAATAGTAGCTTGCATTTGCTTATCAAAGGACTGAGTTTTACTCAATGGTAAAACATTAGAGGTAATTTCTAAATCAAATCTATTGAAATTATTCATCACCAATTCTTGAATCATATTTGCTATTTTCAGAACCATGATTTTAGCATCTTCAAGAGTGGCATCATTAATACAAATGCTGATAATAGAAGGATTATTAATACAAATAAAATCAGCAGGTGTAATGTTGTCTCTTATGATGTCCACAAACTCTGCTAGTAAAGAGCGTTCTTTGGATTTTCCGACCAACTTATATAAATCAAAAATATTTTCTAAATAAAAAACTACCAGATTAGAATTTAATAAAGCATTTGCTTTTGTTCTTTCTTGCTCGTAATGCATCATCGTTGAAAAGGTCTTTAAATCTAAAGTCCCAACGATTTCATTATTTAAAGCATAATCTGATGTGTAAATCCCTCCAACGGCTGAATTTCTCCCTTTTTTTGTGAGCTTATATACATTGATGTTTTTAGAAATTAAGAACTGTACATCCGTATCTGTTTTGCATTGTACGCATTTGGCTTTCACTAAATAATCTTGAAAAACATCGTTGCAATTTTGGCAATGGTTAATAATAGAAGGTTTATCATAATCTACCCCAATATGACGTAAGTTTTTTGAGCACTTAGGACAAGTTAATACGGTATCGACGGTATTTTTAAAGTCACTGATAGCGCCAATATAACCGCAGGGAAAATGATGCACTAGATCTTCTGATTTCATATTAGCCGAATCGCAATTAGGACAAATTTCTCTAAATGATAAATGACCGCCTTTACAATTGCTACACAAATAAACTCTATCGTAAAAATCTGGCCAGATTAAATTTTCTTTTTCTGCCCATTCTAATATTTCAATCGCTTTAAATTCTTCAAACGAATCAAAGTTTACAGAAAGAACAGGATAGCAATAGCCTATGGATGAATTAACGTCAACTAATGGCTTCAAGCTATTGATATCGCGCGTAAACATGTAGTTCAACGCTTTTTTAAACACCTGTACCTCAAACGATGCTGAGGCAGAACTCTCTAAACGAGTGATCTTCATATTGATTTGATTAACATCGTTTATGGTTTCTGATATTTGATCAAACGACATGATAATACCGTCTGTCAACTCTTTGATATACGGGTCTTCGGTAGCTTTATTATTAATTAAAAATAATGGCTTTAAGTAAAACTCAAGATTTGAATGGCTACGAAATTTTTTGACGATAATTCTTGTGAATTCAACATCTCTGGCATCTATAATAACGGCATCATATTTTTCTAAATCATCAATCTTTAACGAACTAAATGATTCGAAGTAGTAAAATGTTTTTCCAAAACAAGTCACCACATTATCATGAAACTCAACTTTATTATTTGCTAATGTTTTGTCCATAGCGATTAGTTAAATTTTAATTTAGAAATATCTACACTCATTTTATAAAATGCTCTCCACTTAACAATTTCAGTAGAATCTAATGGATAAATATCAGCAGCAATACTTCGTGTAGTTGGCTCATATTTTTTTTGAAATTCTTCTGGTAAGGTATAAGTTGCTATATAAAATCTTTTTAAAACCCCTTTACTAGTCGTGCCATCTGGGAAATCAATGGTAAACACATCTCCTACATCAAAATACCTTAAATCTTCCTGTTCAAAGTACGCTTTAATAAAGGCAGGATGCGCTTGGTGAATCGACATGATTTCTTCACTTTTTAAAACCGTTTCGTAATTATGAATAAAGATGCGAGTAGAAACACCACTGATTGGAGATTTAAAATATTTTGGTTCAGATAATAATTCTTCGCTGAAAGATAATTTATATTGGTCGCTTTGATTACCTCCTACACTCGAATTTTTTAAACGAATATTAGAGGCACTGTATCTACTTTTGTTGGTTGTTGGGCCTAATGTTCTTATTAGTCCATTTAATTCGTTATTCTCTCTTTGTAATTTTTGATTCTCTGTGTTTAATCTAAATATTTCATTTTGCACAAACTCTAATCTGCTTTTTGGTAACACATCTAATATTACTTCATTACTTAATCGTTTAATTTCTGATTTATAATTTGCAACTAAGCTTCCATTCTCAGTGATGTCAATATTATTTAAAGTTATTTTTTTCTTTAAGGCAAACAATTCTTTAACCCACCAATCATCTTTACCTGTTGCGTTAATTGACCCAATGCTTAGTGCTTGAGATGATTGCCCGTTAATATCATCGTCTCTATCCAATGCGTAGGAAAATAATGTGTCGTTTTTTTGTATGCTATCTCCTTCATGAATATAAAATTCAATAACTCTTGCATCATCTGTTAATCTAATGTGTGTGTTTTCAATAATCACATGGCCATACGCATGAACATAAACATACTTTGTAATAAAGTAGTACGCCATAAATAACAAAAACAAACCAAGTAAGCCAACATAAAGTATTCTATCCCAATTGCGCTGCTTGTTTTGTTTTACTTTTTGTTGCTCATTAACTACCCGGATTAATGATTTATTTCTCTGAAAGTTCATGCTTTTCATACTATTTTCCTCCTTCTCCTTTCACATTAATACTTGTGTTATCAAATTTGATTAAATCATCTAAATCGTGATAAGCTGTTTTTTCGAATCCCAATTTTTTTAGAGTTTCGTCCATACTTGTTCTGTTTTCAAAATCTTTTGTTCTTAAAGCTAGAACACATTTATCTTTTAGAATTGTTTTTTCTTCAGCGGTTTTTCTCAAAATAAAATCTATATCTACATTTTCATAAGCCATTAAATATACTTGATTGCAAGCGGCATTTAATTCGATCAATACATTGTCAGGGTAATTTAAAGGAATAGAAACAGATAACTCTAAATGATTGTTATCGCAAAATAATTTAGCTTGTTTTATTAGTTGCAAGTACATTGTAAAATATTTTTCCTTATTATCTTTAAAGTCGTCAAAGGTATGAGGTTCAATATCTAAATGAATGCCTTTAATTTTTGCTAAATCCGTGTTTAGTTTTACTGTATCTAAATAACCACTAATGCCAGTTTGCAATATTTTATTACTACCAATCATTAAATGAATTGGCGTAGTGTAATTTTTTGAAATGAATTCTGTGATTTGTTGAATATATAGTTTTGTGTGGTTATATGAAATGAGTATAGGATTAAACTCATTTACTTTACAGTACTCGTTAATAACGGTTTGCGAATTATTTTTAAAAGCATCACTCCATACATAAACTGCTTTAAATGGAGGATTACTGGATGCAATGTTTAAGTTTGATAAATTTAATGGCGTTGTGTATTCAGAAATATTTGTTGCAGGAAGCTTAACCTTAAAGTCTAATAAAATTTTATATAAATCTTGTTTAAGGTCTATTAACTCAATGGCATTACTCCAATAGTCGTCTAAAATAAATAAGGCTGTATTTGGATTAAACTCCATGCTATTTAATTGTGCTTTGGCTCTTTCTGTTCTTAGTAATTCTTCAAACACTAAGCGCTTATGATATAAATTTTTAAATTGTTTTAATTTGTATTGATACTCATAATATTTATTGATAAGCGTTGCTTGAAAGTCTGCGGAGTCGGAACCTTCTTTATAATTTGCTAATTGCTGTTGAGTCAAATAAAATTCTTTTTTATCTTTTTGATTAAATGCTAATGGTAAAGATAAATTCATACCAACTGAAATAAACGAACGGTTAGGTTGACTGGAATTATACACATCGTAATAATTGTAACGTGTGTAAGCTTTTAAACTCACGTCTTTGATATAAGACGATTGATATTTTGCTATTTGAGAAGCATTGATTAATGATGAATCGATAGTTGGAGCGTTTGATTTTTGAAGCAGTTGTTGAATATTAATATCCAAAATAGGTAACTCAAAATCAAAATCGGCATTATTTAGCTGGTTTACTTTATTGTAGTTTAAGTATAAATTATATTGTGCATTAATGTCTGTACTATTTTGAATGGCCTTTAGATAATTATCTTTTGTAATGTGTTTGATGCCCCAAAGTTTTTCAACGATTGGCATTTGCTTGTTATTTAAGCTTTTTCGAGTATCGAGTATTTCAATTTTCTTTTTATTGAAATAAAATAATATTTGCGAGGTTTGTTTATTTTGAAAGGAGTTTAAATGATCATTATACTGTTTATGTTGAAGTGCAAGATAGTTGAGTTTCAAAATTTTGTTTTTCACTCTGTTTTCATAAAAGCCATTATTTAAAATGTCCCAATCAATACCAGCAATAGCACGGCGCCTAAAAACGACAGTTTCTTCAGGATCAACAACTGGCGAATTTAAGTTTTCTTGAAAATTAACGGTTGCTTGTAATCCAACATCCTTTTTATTAATAGATTGCTGTAACTGATTTAATCGAAGTTGTAATTGCTGAGCCTGATTAAAAGATTTTTTTTGCTCAATTTTAAATGGTTCTGATTTTAATGATAAAGTAGAATCAATAATATAGGAAGTAAATGTTTTAGTATTCGTTTCATTCCAGATATCAGTTAAATCTTTTATATATAATGAAACCACTTCATCCTTATTCTGACCTAGAATAAAAGAACTAGGATAAAGCAGTATGCCTATCAATAGGGCAATTACATTTAATTTTGGATACAAAAAAATCATAAAAATTAGGGACTATAAAGTTAATCTTTATTTACAGACTCTTCTTTTTTTAACAAATAATGAATTATCTACTTGTTAATCAACTATTTAAAATGGTTTAACAAGTGGATTTGCCTTAAATTAGTAGTAAAAAAGGCAAATTTCATCTCCCAAAATCAACACTTCGTGTAAATAATAAAGGCTGCTTTAATTTCTTAAAACAGCCTTTTTATGAAATCTTAAAAACAATTAATTACCAAATTCACTAATGAATTTAATGCGCATTAATCTCACTTCTTCTTCACTATATTCATCTTCACCTAATTCTTTTAAAATAGCATTGATGTCATCTGTTTCTGCTTCTCTTAAACATTCATAGATATCATCTTTTTTATCTTCGTCAATTACTTGATCGATGTAATAGTTAATATTTACTTTAGTTCCAGAAGTAACAATAGTTTCAATCTCTGTCAATAAATCATTCATTTTCAGATTTTTGTTTTTAGCCATATCTTCTAAGCTAACTTTTCTGTCAATGTTTTGAATGATGAATACTTTTAATCCAGATTTATTAACCACTGATTTAATAACCATATCGCTAGGGCGTTCAATCTCGTTTTCCTCAACATGTTTTTTAATTAACTCCAAATACGGTTTACCGTATTTAGCAGCTTTACCTGCACCAACTCCCGAAATTTTTGTCATCTCTTCCATTGTAATAGGATAGTTGATAGACATTTCTTCTAATGAAATTTCTTGGAAGATAACGTAAGGAGGTAAATTATTTTGTTTCGCAATTTTTTTAGTTAAGTCTTTTAGCATGGCATACAATACTTCGTCAGTACTGTTAGCACCTTTTCCTCCAACAATGTCATCATCGTTATCGCTTTCGGCATTACTAAAGTCGTTATCTCTTGTGAATTTAATGCTGAATGGATCTTTTAAATAAGCTTTTCCTTTATCTGTAATTTTTACTAGACCATAATTTTCAATATCCTTTGCAAAAAAACCATTGACGATAGCTTGACGCATCACGGCATTCCAGTACTTATCATCCTTATCGTGCTCTACACCTTCGCCCCAAGTTTTTAGTTCGTTGTGTTTGTATGATTTGCCTGTAGCAGTTAAGTTACCCATTAATAAATTAACGATGTCTTTAACCTTATGCTTCTCTTTACTTTCTTTAACGGCTTTAATTGCTAAAATTAAATCGTCTTGCGCTTCAAATTTTTGTTTTGGATGACGACAGTTATCGCACAT
>ERZ724520.421-NODE-421-length-22946-cov-7.712289_pt1 | contig 22946 bp, 16 predicted proteins | sample MGYA00376053_ERZ724520 | MGnify/ENA primary metagenome ERZ724520 (study PRJEB28724, sample SAMN07190886) | activated sludge metagenome | isolation source: activated sludge of sewage treatment plant in Hong Hong | place: USA: Christiansburg, Virginia | collected...
TGTTTTTGAGCAAGAACAGAAGCTTCTAGTTTTTTCTCGACGGATAGTTTTTCGTTATCGGTAGCTTGTCTTATTAAGGCATCTTTTTCGGCACCTGATTTTGTAGCAGATTCTTTTCGTTGTTCAAAAGCTTTATTATTTAAGGCTTCTGCTTCGTTTAGTAATGTTTCTGGTTTGCCATTAGAACTGTTTTTAATAGCAGTTTCGGTTTTTGAGATAGTGTTGTTTAATGCTATTTCACTTTGCTTTGCCGCATCAAATTTTTGAGTAGCCGCTTGCTTCAAAGTAACCGAGGTATTCTCTTTATAATCATTGTAATTAAAAATTTGGTTAGCCGCACTTGAATTGGCGTTTAATCCATTTTTTAAATTATTTAATTCGTTTAAAAATGCTGAATTATCTGTTCCTGCACTCGGATTAATTGGTTTAATGGTTTCATTACTAGTTGGTGCATTAGTGCTAATAGCATTGTTATTTCCATTAGAAGTATTATTGCCGTTGTTATTTATAGCATTAGGGTTCTCGTTAGCAGCATTGTTGTTATTTGCAATTGTATTATTGTTTTCGTTACCTGTTGTATTGTTAGCACTGCCGTTGATATTATTAGCACTTACAGATGTGGTATTGTTACTTGTAGAGTTAATTTCATTGCTATTGTTGCTAGTGGCATTATTAGAATTTGTTGCAATAGCATTTTCGTTGCCATTGTTATTTTTATTATTGGCGGCTATCGTATTGCTGTTTGTTGCGCCGGTATTATTATTTTCGTTTGTAATGGCATTTCCATTAGCAGAATTGTTTTCGTTGGCCGAATTAATGTTTGCTGAATTTGTAGTTGTGCTCGAGTTATTATTTGCAATCGCATTACTTTCTAGTATGTTGATTCTAGAATTGTTTGCAGCTATTGCTTTATCATTATCAATTTTTAGTTTTTCTAATTTTTTTATTTCATCATTTATGTTCTTTTTATCTGCAGTATTCGTTGTTTTAGATAATTCATTTTTGTTAAGAGCAATTAAATCATTTACATCTTTATTATATGTTTTTAAAATTTCATTTTGTTTAGCAATACTTTCTTTATTTGAATTATCAATAGGTGTTTCATTTATTTTTGAAGTGTATTTGCTAGTAATACCCTCGTAAGATAGTGCCGTTGCGTTTTTGTTGGTATTATCAATGTTTGAATTTGAATTGTTAGGATTAGAAGATGTGTTGTTGTTGCTTATCGATGTTGCATTTCCATTCTCATTTCCATTTGTGTTGTTGTTTATAGCAACGCCATCTGTTTTTTCGTTTAATATTTTAGCAGCAATTTGTAGTTCTTGATTTACACCTTCAACTTCATTTTTAAGAGATTCGATTTTTTGGTTGTTAGTAGCAAGGTCTTTATTTTTTAAATCAATCTCCGAGTTAAGTTCGCGAATTTGAGCAGATATATTTTCTTTAATTGATTTATCGTTTTCGTTTGCTAAATCTTTTTCTAAATTTTCAGTTTCACTTTTCAGCGCATTTATTTCAGTAACGATTCCATTATTTTTCTTTTCCGAATTAATTAATTCTTGTTGCTTTAATTCAGATTCGGCTTTTAAAGAAGTTAGTAATTCGCTGGATTGATTTTTTTGTTTAGATAAATCATCTAATTCTTTTTGAATGCTCTCTAATTTTGTTAATGCTTCTTTATTGTTTTTGTTTTTAATGACAGTTTCTAACTGTGTGATGTATTGATTGGTTAAATCCGCTTCTTTTTGTTGTGTATTAGCGTCTACTTCAAGCTTTTTAGCCATGTTTGTAGCTGTATTAGCAACAGCAGAAGCGATTTTAGCATCTTCTTTTAATTGATTGGCTTTGGCTAATTCTTCATTCTTTTTTGCTACATCAGTAATCGCATTGGCATTTTCAATAGCTGTTTCTGCTTCTTTTTCTATTGCAACCGATTCCGCCGTTTTTTGAGTAGCTAATCCAAAAGCATCCTGAGCTTCTTGTTTTAATTTAGTTGCTTCATCGCTGGCTTCCTTGGCATCCATTTTAGCAATGGATAGTAATTGTTCGTTTGTTACATTTTTATTAGTGTTAGTTTTTGGTTCTGTTTCGTTACCGCCACTAACAGTTGGGTTATTGGTGCCAACTGCATTTAAGTTTTTGTTATCATCACCTGTTGTTTGATTTTTATTAGCATCTTTAATTAGGTTATTGTTGTAAGGTTCATTTTCATTAACTTCCAATTTTGCTTTCTTTTCAATTAAATCTATCATCATGCTGTAATTTTCGTCAGCAACAGAACCGTCAAAGTAGTTTATGATTTTTAATATTTTTTTATCATAAGAGATTACTTGCTTGTATGGCTTTAAAGTATAGGCAACAGGTATATTTACCGCGTCGGATTGAGTTGGAATACCAGGAGTTTCAACAGTAAAAATAAATTTACCGCCGTTAGGTAATTCCATATTATAATCACCATTTTCGCCAGCTTGAAACGTACCTGCAATTTGTCCGTCGGCCATATTTTTCACAGTAATTTTTGATTTAATACTTTGCGAAGCTTCTTCTTTCACAACCGTACCTTTCATCACTGCAAAATTCATCGGGCGACGTTCAGTATTTATTTTTAATACATCCAGTTTTCCAAATGGGCTATATCTTCCTGTACTAAAGAAAGCAGTTTTTTCAAGAGAATCCGTTACAAATAAAATATCGTCATCTGGTGAGTTGATAGGAAACTCTAAATTCTCAGGCTTAGTCCAAGTTTGAGTTTCGGCATTGTATGTTGTTTTAAAAACATCATAACCTCCCATGCTGTTATGACCTTTAGAACTGAAGTAAAGTGTTTTGCCATTTGGATGAAGAAATGGATAGTCTTCGTCAAATTCTGTATTGATAGAAGATGGAAGCATAGTTGGTTTACTCCAACTACCATTTGGCAATTTATTGACATAAAAAATATCTCTACCATTTCCACCACCTTCACCGTAGCTCGAATAATATAGCCTTTCTCCGCTACGTGGTAAATAAACGACTGATTTATCTTTTTTCTTTTTATCGTAACCCGATTTGTACTCGTCGGGTTTTACCAATAATTTTCCTCCAATTTCTTTTACGTCGTAACCTTTAAAATAATCAGCTTCGTTTAATTGTTTTTTTGTAATGACTACTAAGTCGGTTAAATTTGATAGTAAGCGTTTTCCGTTTTTACAAGCTTGTATTTCTCTATCTACTTGAAGTTTCTTGATAGATGCTGCGCTTCCAATGGCTTTATATTCAGTGTATAGTTTAATTGCTTCATCAAATCTATAGTTAACGTGATAGGTTTTTGCTAAATAAAATTTTGCATCTTTCGGTGCATCTGCTGGATTTTTAGTCGCAAGTTGTAAATAGGAATAAGGTTTCTTTTTATCGGGTTCTGTATATAACATACAAACACCTAGTTTGTAATTGTAGTCAGGATCTTTTGGATAGAGGGAAACGAGTTGAGCGAATAATTTATAGGCTAAATTATAATCTTCATCTTCAAAATATTTTTCTGCTTGTTTTTTAAGATCATCTTCATTTTTAACTTGGGAATAAGAATCTGAACAATAAAAAATTGCTAAAAAGATAAATAAATAGCTAATACGCATTTTATTTATACGAAGGATATCACTAATATGATTCAGATTCAACAGCAAATTTATCTAAAATAGCTAAAATATTTAGTATAAAGATGCTAGTTAACAAGAATTTACATAATATTTACGTAAATAATTAGTTTTTATTCAATTGCCAGTGTTTAAATGATAGCTGGAATTGCCCAAAAAAAGCCCCGCTAAAATTAGCGAGGCTTTTAAATTTATTTAAGAAATAGGATTATTTGCTTAAAACAACTTTTTTAGTAGTAATAGTACCATTAGAGTTTAATTTCACGAAGTATGCTCCGTTAGATAAACCTGATAAATCAACACTGTTATTACCTTTTACTAATGAATTAGTGTAAACTTTTTCACCAATAACGTTAAATACCTCTACAGAAGAATTAACTTCAACTGCATTGATGTTTAATAAACCAGATGTTGGATTAGGGAAAATTGAGATTGCATCATTAGCAGAAATTGTTTTTACACCTACAGTACCACTAACTACTTTTTCAATCATAATATCATCCATGAAAATAGTTAAAGCAGTAGTTGTATTAGCACCACCTTTAGCACGAATGGAGAAATAACGAGTACCAGATGCAGTTGCAGTATAATCTACTGAATCTTTAACCCAAGCAGCGCCAACTACTATTGGAGATGCAGTATACGTTTTAATTATAGTTGCAGTACCAGCAGTTGTTTGTGCTGTTCCAGTAGTAATTGCAGTTTGAGGATTAGTTCCACTAGTTGCTTTTTTCCAAAAAGAAATTCTATATGTTTCTCCATTTACAACATCAACACATGGAAATACATTGATAGATGTGTAAGTTGCAGTTGCTAAACCAGCAGGAATTCCCATTTCGTAAGATAATATTCCAGAATGAACATCAGCTGTTGAAAAATCAAAAGCTAAACCAGTACCAGACCAAAGTCTGTTAACACTAGCGTATTCATAAACAGATTCACATCCATTTGAATATGTTGCTGAAGTTAAAGGCACTGAGTTTGAATTTGAAATATCTAAATAAGCAGTATCATTATCTAAATCAATATCACCAACTACTGAAGCCCATGCTTTCATGCTGTAAGCGTCGTTTGCTGAAAAATTATATGTACCTAAACCAATAGTAATTGAATCTCCTGGTACTAATGGACCTGCGTATGTACCTGCTGTTCCAGCAACTCCGTTAATACTATAGTTTAATGGAATATTACTTTCTGTAGCAGTTCCTTGGTTAATGTAACGAGCAACTACTGTAGATGTTGTCATACCACAATTATTAAGTGCCGCAAATCCACCACCATTTGGTTGTACTAATTTAGCAAACATGTTAGAAAATGGAGCATCATAAATATTTACGGTTCCATTTAAATCGGCAGGAGCTGGATTGCCAGCTAAAGTGTAAGTATCTCCAGATGCTAAAAACGTAGCCGCTTGAGTTCCTGTAACACCAGGTGCTACTGTTACGTTTACTGTGAAAGTTACACCCGCAGCAGTAGTTGTTATTCCTCCCCAACCATCATCATTGTTTACACCCCAAGAAATCGATTGCCCAGAAACTGGATTTAATGCTTCAGCACCGCCACCTATATTAGATGAAGGAAACGTTGTATTTGGAGAGCTATTTGGTGTAATTCCTGTAGGGAAAGTTAATGTAAACATGTCAATCCACTCAATTGTATTGCCTGTTTGAGTAAATTTAAACACTAAGTTCATTGTAGTTGCTGCTGTATACTGTGTATTACAGATTAAACTTCCATTTACTTGTTGAACAGAAATTGGTGCACCCTCTTTTGCGTTAGCAGTAGTAGTAGGGAATTTTTTTGGAGTAGATGCTGTTTTAATACGAATCGCATCTTGAGCATTTGCTGTAAAAGCAAACATAGCCGTTAAGCCTAATAAGTAAATTTTTTTCATTTGAGTTTAAGTTTTTTTATGTTTAGGTAAAAATACAGAAATATATTTAAAAAACCATCTTTGTAGTATAAAAAAATAACTGATTGATTTTTAGATATTTATGATTTAAAATTCAAAGTTTTTTTGTAAAAAAAACTCTGTAAACTGCAAAATCATTCCAGCCACTATTACCATAATTTTTTGTAATCATTAAATCCCATAATGGTATTTTCTTAATTGGATTAATTTCAACAATTCGGTTAATAGATCCTTCGTTTATTAATAGGTTTTTATTAGGTAAAACTACATGATTTCCCATTTTCGATGATTTCCCGTCAGTATATTTATCGTAGTCAAATTGAAAAGCCCATTTTTGTAGTATTTGTTGATTTTTATCACTGTTTGGTAACTTTAAATATACTAAGGAACTGATTTTCTTATTTTTAATATCATTATTATTTAAAACGCTAATTGTTTCTTTATCAATATATTTTGCATCGTGTGGAAACATAAATAAGTCTGTTTCATAAACCAAAGTATCTATTTTGTTTAACTTTTTCCCAAAAGATTTTAAAATTTTACCTGATTTTTTCTCTATTTCCATAATTCTACTAAGATCTCTAAAACTCAATAATATCTTTTGGCCATCTGGCGAAAGACTTAATGAGTTACAATGAGTATTATATATGCTATTTGTTTCGGGATTAACCAATAAATCCAATTTGAAATTATCCAATAGTCTCCAGCTCCAAACAACTTCTTTATTTTTATTATATTCGATAACAGTTGTAAATTCAACCCTTCTGTCTGTTGTGTCTTTAGTGTCTGTTCGTTCTAATTCAATGTATTGATTTCCTAAAACTATATAATTTCCATTTTGTAGTTTTTCAAAACTATGATGGTAATTTTCTTTTTTTTCTTCTGATATTTTTCCTGTATTAGGTGCCTGCCAAATTATGGTTAAGTCTTTATTGATATGGTAAGCTTCTCCTTCGCTGATAAAACTAATAGTTCCATCTGAGTACACTTTAAAATCCCTAACTTGTTTGTTTTCTTTAAAATCTTCAATAATTGGAGCCAAAAACCAAACTACTTCTAGGTTTCTGTTAATGGCGCAATGCATCTGGTCCAACCAAATAATACCATCTTCAATACTTGTGTTACTAGAGTAATGTTGTTTAAATTTATACATTGATGTATCTGCATAGGGGCATTCATACAAGGAGAAATAATGAATATGACTTTTTATAACTTCTTTATTTTTTAAAATGGTTTCGACATACCATTTATATTTTTTCCCGAAGATTAACCCTTCAATTTTTGTAGAAGCTGTTTTAGAAGTTTGTGTTTTAATTAATAAATTGGAAAAATCTTCTTTATTTTCAGATGAATCGTAAGCTAGGTAAAGTTTGTAAACGTCAATGTTTTTGCTTGCGGGATATTCAAAATAAATTTGATTATAATTTAGTTTTGCTCCATCTTTGGGTAAATATTGCCCATGTATTGGCAGTATAAAACTGACCATGAAAAAAAATAGTGTATATATATTCTTTAGTTTTTCCATTTTATGTATTGCAATTTATGCTTGTTCTGATAATGAACACAAAGAAACTACGGAACTAGCGAATAAACAAACAAAAAATGATTCTCTAAGAGATGAAGAATTATGGACTCCTCCAGATACAAGCACTATTCCTCATGACGAGTTTGGAGAGATGGTTAGATATGGTAGAGAGTTAATTGTAAATACTGCCTATTATATTGGACCAGAAGGAAAAGCCGGCAAGTTTTTAGGTAATAAAATGAATTGCACCAATTGCCACTTGGATGCTGGAACAAAACCTTATGCTTTTAATTTTTATAGCACACATGCACGTTATCCTCAATATCGAGCTCGCGAAAACAAAATATTATCCTTAGCGGATAGAGTTAATAACTGTATTGAGCGTCCGCACAACGGTAAACATATGCCTCTTAATAATAAAGAAATGATTGCCATTATCAGTTACATGAAATGGTTAGGAGAAAATGTTCCGGTAAACGCTCACGTTAACGGCGATGGGCCATTAAAAGTTGATTTCCCTTCAAGAGCAGCCGACCCATTTAAAGGAGAAGAGGTTTATAAAAGAGAATGTTTAAGTTGCCATGGAGCAAATGGCGAAGGTAAAATGAGAGCCGATAATGTGTGCTATGAATATCCACCGTTGTGGGGAGAAAAAAGCTACCAATCGGGTAGCAGTGTGCATCGTTTAATTAAAATGGCGCCCTTTGTTTATGCCAATATGCCTAATAAAATTGCTACGTATCAAAATCCAAAATTAACCATCGAAGAAGCCTATGATGTGGTTGCCTTCATTAACAATGATACTATTCATAAACGCCCGCAGCCTATTACTAAAACTGATTATGCAAGTCTGCCTAATAAACCAATTGACTATGATAAAGGTCCTTATTTAGATCCTTTTTCTGAAACTCAGCATAAATACGGTCCGTACAAAGAGATTGTCGATTATTATAAAAAGATAGGAAAAAAGGCTAATTATTAGATTATTTAAACATCTGATAACAAGATAAATTTTAATAATTGTAACTTTGCTCCATGATTTTAGAAAGCCCCCAAGAGTTAATTTTACAATCTACTCAATTAAGCAACGAATTAAAAAACATTGCTAAAAAAGTATTTAATGGCGAACGTATTTCTTTTAATGAAGGAGTTTATTTATTTGAGCACGCTGAACTTTCTTATTTAGGAGTTTTAGCAAATTATGTAAGAGAAAAAAAGAACAAAAACTTCGTTTTCTTTAACCGTAATTTTCATGTTGAACCAACAAATATTTGCGTTTATACTTGTTCCTTTTGTGCTTACTCTCGTTTAATAAAACAACGTGAAGAAGGCTGGGAATTATCTATCGATCAAATGATGGATTTAATTAAAAAATATGATGGACAGCATGTAACCGAAGTTCATATTACTGGAGGAGTTATTCCAAAACAAGACTTAGCTTTTTATACAACTTTATTTAAAACTATTAAAGCTCACCGACCAGATTTACATGTGAAGGCATTAACACCAGTAGAGTGTCATTACATTTTCAAAAAAGCAAAAGTAACTTACGAAGAAGGTATGAGGCTTTTGAAAGAATCGGGATTAGATTCGATGCCAGGTGGAGGAGCGGAAATTTTTGATAAAGAAATTAGAGACAAAATTGCTGGAGGAAAATGTAGCGCCGAAGAATGGTTAAGCATACATGAAATATGGCATGGTTTGGGAATGCAATCAAATGCAACAATGTTATATGGACATATTGAAACTTTTGCTCATAGAGTAGATCATTTAGAAAGATTACGTCAATTACAAGATAAAACAAAAGGTTTTAATGCCTTTATCCCATTAAAGTTTAGAAATGGCAACAACGATATGTCGGATGTGCCGGAAGTAAGTGTAATTGAAGATTTAAGAAACTATGCTATTAGCAGAATTTATTTAGATAATTTTGATCATATCAAAGCTTATTGGGCAATGATTGGCAGAAGTACCGCACAATTATCTTTAAATTTTGGAGTGGACGATATGGATGGAACCATTGATGATACCACTAAAATTTATAGCATGGCTGGTGCTGAAGAACAAAACCCTAAATTAACTACGCAAGAGTTGGTGGATATTATTACGCAAGTAAAACGTACCCCTGTTGAGCGTGATACGTTATACAATATTGTTAAAGATTATTCTATTAATTAATCTTGATGGGATTTGTTTTTTTTATACTTTTTTTAATTTGCTTGCTGGTTCCAGTATTTAGCTACGTGATTTTTCCGTGGCTCATGAAGCAAGCGGCTTCTAAAATTAAGTATTCAAAAAATGAGTATTCTAAAATTAATGAATGGCCTCCAGTAACCATTGTTTTTTCAGTGTTTAACGAAGAAAAAGTAATTAGAAGAAAGTTAGAATCAATTTTAAATTCAGATTATCCTAAAGATAAGTTACAAGTTTTGATTGGCTCTGATAATTCAACAGATCAAACCCATCATATTATTGAAGAGTTTATTGCAAACAATTCTAATATTACTTTAGTTAAGAAAACATCTCGTAATGGTAAACTTAAAATCATTAATGAGTTAATAGACTTAACAACATCAGAACATTTGGTGTTTACAGATGCCAATGTGTTTTTTGAACCAATGACTCTTAAAGCTTTAGTGTATAATTTACTTGCAAAGGATGCTAAAATGGTTTGTGGAAATATTTTAAAATTCTCTCCAAAAAATCAAGGTATTTCCGACCAAGAAATTTTTTACATGAATTTCGAAAATCAATTAAAACATCACGAGAGTTTAAAATATGGTTTTTGTGTTGGAGTAGAGGGTGGTTGTTATGCAATTTTGAAATCTCATTTTGTAAAAGTGCCAGATGGTTTTTTAATGGATGATTTTTTTATTACGTTGGATGTTATATCTAAAGGTGGTAACGTATTATTTGAGCCAGAGGCTTTATGTTATGAGGATGTAAACGATGCACCGATGATTGAATTTAAACGTAAAATCAGAATATCGTTAGGTAATTTTAGGAACTTAAAGTTTTATAGGCATTTATTGTTTCCAATTACTAAAGGATTTGGTTTTGCATTTTTCTCCCACAAAGTATTACGTTGGTTTACGCCTTTTGCTATTATTTTTTCTTTTGCGCTTACGCTACTACTCGTAATTTATTGTCCTTTTTTTAAATGGATTGCATTGTCTTATGGCTTACTAATTATTTTGCCAATTCTCACTATTTTTCTTGAAAGAATAAAATTGAAAATACATTTTTTGAATGCTCTAGGTCATTTTATTTTAATGAATTTTGCTTTACTGTTGGGCTATTTTAAATTTATTTCAGCTTCACACGAAAGTTCATGGGAACCGCCTAAGCGTAATGTTTAGTTTTGTATTTAAGATATTTTGATACCAATAACTAATACATCATCTACTTGTTCGTGACTACCTTTCCAATCTAAAAACTCTTGCTTCATTGACGCTTGTTGCTGAGAAATGTTAAGATTAGTAATGGATGTTAGTTTTTGTTGAAATGGTAAATACTTGTATTTTTTGCCTTTTGGTCCTCCAAATTGATCGGCAAATCCATCAGAAAATAAAAAGATGCTATCGCCTTTTTCAACTGTAAATCGTTGCATGCTGAATTTTTGAATTTTATCTTCAATAAACGCACCAACAGGGAATTTATCTCCTTTAATTTGTTTCAAATCTCCATTTGAAACGGTATAAATAGAGTTATTTGCGCCAGCAAATAATACTTCGTTAGAATGTTTATGGAGAGCTATTAGTGTAATATCCATTCCATCTCTTACCGTACTTTCACCATAAGTTTGGTGCAAACTTTCGGTTAACCATAGATTTACGGCATCTAAAATTTCATTTGGTGTTACTAAGTTTTTCTCTAAAACAGCTTTGTTCAATAAATTAAAGTTAACAATAGAGATTAAGGCTCCAGGGACGCCATGTCCCGTGCAGTCCGCTGCTGCCACATAGGTATAATTTTCCGTTTCTTCAATCCAATAAAAATCACCACTTAATACATCTTTTGGTAAATGTAAAATAAAGGAGCTAGGAAGTATTTTGTTCCATAAATTTAATGGTGGCAAAATTGCTTCTTGTATCCGTTTGGCATATTTTATACTGTCGGTAATATCTCTATGTTGATCTTCAACAATACTTTTTTGTAAATTAATAATATTATTTTTTTCAAAAAGCTGTGCGTTAATTAAATTTTTGGCTCTGTTTTGTTTAATTACTAAAAAGGCAGTTACAGCCAAAATAACTACAATTAAGCTAATAAGGCCAATTGTAATTTGCATTCTACTACTGTAAATTTCTTGTGTTTTTAGTTGTTCATTCAAAAGAGCATTTTCTTTTTTTTGTTCGGTTAGTTGGTATTTTTTTTCTAATTCATTTATGTTTTTTTGATTTTCAATATTTACCAAACTATCTTTTTGATAGATATAATTCAGTAAATTTTCATAAGCGGGTTTGTAATCTTTTAAATCATACTGAATTGCAGCTTTGTTAAGATAAAGTGTATTTAAATTTGTTTTATTTTCGGTAAGCTTCATGGCTTCGAAAGCTTTATTTATATAAATAAGTGCTGTTTGATAATCCTTCCCAGTTCTGGCAAGTTCAGCTCCATTCGAGTAAATGTTTGATAATTTACTATAGTTTTTAGTTGCTTCGTAATACAATGCTGCCTGATTACTATATTCAATGGCTTTTTTGTAATTTTTTCTATTATATTCTAACTTGGTTAAATTTGTATAAATACTTGCTTTGATGGATTCATCATGAATTATGTTTGCTATTATGATTGCTCTTTTTAACGTCACTTCCGAACTATCAAAATCATTATGCTCTAAAAATGCAATTCCTAAATTTGATAGACTATTAGCAATAAATTGATAATCTTTATCTTCTGACGACATTGACAAGCTTTTTCTCCAATATTCAATAGCTTTATCATATTTTTCACTATAATAATTTATCGCGGCAACATCACTATATGCCCTAGCAATAGCGGGATTATATTTTGTGTCTTTAAATTTTTCTAATGCTTTAAAATAATAATCCGAACTTTTATCAAGATTTCCAATGTACATTTCTATCATTGCTTTAAGTCTGTATGCTGTGCCTTGATAGTAGATGTTTTTTGATTTTATGGAAGCCTGCAAAAGATTTTCAGTGCTATCATTAGCTTGTTTAAAAAGCTCTTGGTTAATCAGTAAATTTATTATTTGTGATTTAAGTTTAAAGTCTAAATTTTTATTTCCGTTAACAAATCGATTTGCCTTTAATATTTCTATATGTGCTCTGTTATAATTTCCATTATTTAAGTTAGGGGTAACTAAATGAGTGATAATTAAGTTGATTTTTAACGAGTCACTTTTAATGGTGTTGATACTCTTATAGATAGAATCTGAGTTTTGCGAAATAATACAGCAATATAAAAATTGAAATAATATGTATAATTTTATTTTTACCATATAGCGATAAATATACATTTTTTTTATTCAAAAAAATAATTTATAATTGTATATATAAACCCACAAAAACAAAATAATATGGCATTAGGTAAAGTAGCTTCTATTAATCCAGATAACATTTCTGGAACGATTATCGAAGATGAATCAGGACAAACGTATGGTTTTAGCGACAAAGATTTTCCCAGCTCGGGGTTGCAAGTAAACAGCCCATGCACCTACGAAATTAATTATGCTGACATGCCACCTATTGCGACTAAATTGGCGGCATACACTCCAACCGAAACAGAAATTTCTACAACTGTAACTGGCCCAATTACAGTTAATGTTGGCGAGACATTAAGAGTGAAAAATGGAGGAGTAGTTAAGGGGACTGTGGTTGTGATGAACGGAAATTTATTTGTACAAGGCACAGGTGTAATTGATGGTGATGTTACTGTAAATGATGAAGGAAGTGCAATTGTTAGAAACGGTGGAAAAATTAATGGTACTGTCGTTGTAATGAGCGGTAGTGTTTTTAAAGTTAAAAGCGGTGGTACTGTCAAAGGAAATATTGAAGTTGGTCAAGCTAACAGAGTTATCATTGGAGATGCTGATGGCGGTGGTAACATAACAGGTTCTATTACAATTAATAAAATCAGAAAAGTATCTATTACAGCTACTTCTAAAATTAACTGTTAATTAATAATTTGATTACAAAAAAAGCCTTTGTCAGTTATGACAAAGGCTTTTTTTTGTGAAATTCTTTCTTATCGATTTTTTCCTTAAATTCCCCCAATTTTCACTATCTTTGCCGCCTTAAAAATTATTATAATAAAGTAAAATGGTTTCTGTTAATAGTGTTACGGTTTCGTTTGGAGGATACAATTTATTTGACAACGTATCTTTTTTAATCAATCCGAAGGATAGAATTGGTTTAGCTGGTAAAAATGGCGCTGGAAAAAGTACTATGCTTAAGCTATTAGCTGGGCATCAATCTCCAACTAAAGGAGAAGTGACTATCCCAAAAGATTGTAAAATTGGTTATTTGCCGCAAGACATGACTCATCAGCATGGAAGAACTGTTTTTGAAGAAACAGAATCTGCCTTTGCTGAAATTAAAGCCATGCAAGCTCGATTAGACGATATCAATCATCAATTAGAAACTCGTACTGATTACGAAAGTGACGCTTACATGAAATTAATCGAAGATTTAACCGAGATTAATACGCGATTAGATATAGTTGGTGCAAGTAATACAACCGAAGAAATTGAAAAAATATTAGGAGGATTGGGTTTTGAAAGAAGAGAGTTTACTCGTCAAACATCGGAGTTTAGCGGAGGTTGGAGAATGCGAATTGAATTAGCGAAACTATTATTGCAAAAACCAGATGTGTTAATGTTGGATGAACCAACGAACCATTTAGATATTGAAGCCATTCAATGGTTAGAGGAGTTTATGGAAACGTTTAGTGGTGCTGTTGTTTTAATTAGTCACGATAAAACCTTTTTAGATACCGTTACTAAACGTACGATTGAAATTGTGAATCAAAAAATTTATGATTACCGTACTAATTACTCTCACTATTTAGAATTAAGAGCTGAGCGTAAAGAGCAACAAGAAAATGCGGCTAAGAATCAACAACGTATCATTAATCAATACGAAACCTTGATTGATAAAAATAGAGCTAAAGCTAGTAAAGCAGCCTTTGCACAATCGTTAATTAAAAAGTTGGATAAAATGGACAGAGTGGAAGTGGACGATATCGATACAGCTTCTGTTCGTTTCCGTTTTCCTGCGCCAGCACATAGCGGTAAGATTGTAATTACAGCAGAACATGCGGGTAAAAAATATGGAGAGAAACAAATTTTTTCTGACGCAAATTTCATTATTACCAAAGGAGAAAAAATAGGGTTGGTAGGACGTAATGGAGAGGGGAAATCAACCATGATGAAAATGATTGCTAAGAAAATTCAATTTGATGGCACGGTGCAATTAGGTCATAGTGTATTGATGGGATATTTTGAACAAGATCAAGAAGAGAAATTAAATTTAGATAAAACAGTTTTTGAAACGATTGATGAACTAGCCGTTGGCGATGTGCGTCGTCAGGTGCGTAGTTTATTAGGATCATTTTTATTTGGAGGAGAAGATATTGATAAGAAGGTGAAAGTATTAAGCGGAGGAGAACGTGGGCGTTTAGCTTTGTGTAAATTATTACTAGAGCCTTATAACTTATTGTTATTAGATGAGCCAACCAATCACTTGGATATTAAATCAAAAGAAGTATTGAAGCAAGCTTTGATTGATTATGAAGGAACAATTGTGATGGTAAGTCACGATCGAGATTTTATGACTGGGATGTGTGATCGTTTGTTTGAGTTTAGAGACGGACACGTCAAGGAATATTTGTGCGACATTAAAGAGTTCATGGAAATTCGTAAGGTTGAAAGATTAAATCAATTGGATTTAGACAAATCAGGAGTGAAGGCTGTTCAAGTTGCAGAAAAAAAACAAGTTCCTGCTTCTGATTTTGAAGCTGCTGAAAAGAAGAAACAGCAAACACAAATTGCCTCTCAAATTAAAAAAGTTGAAGAAAATATCACTCGTTTGGAGTCAGAAATAAAATTACTAGACGATAAGCTAGCTATTCCAGAAGCTTATGAAGCTTTAACTAAAGATCCACATTTTTTTAGTTCATATAATACATTGAAAAAAGAATTAGAAAACGAAATGGCGAAGTGGGAAGACCTGAGTTCTAAATTAGCGTAGTTGAAAATCAAATTCATTAAACAAAAAACTCCAATTGAAAAATTGGAGTTTTTTGTTTAATGAAAAACTGAATTAATATCTTGATCTTTAGTTAAGCCTAATTTTTGACGAATAGTGGAAGCTAATATATTAATGGCAACTGTATTTTCTCCACCTAATGGAACAATGATGTCGGCATATCGTTTCGTTGGTTCAATAAATTGTTCGTGCATGGGCTTTACAGTATCTATGTATCTATCTAATGTTTGGTCTACATTCCTTCCTCGTTCAATAATGTCGCGTTTTATTACACGAAGTAGGCGTTCATCAGATGGCGCATCCACAAACACTTTTACATTACAAATATTCCTAATACGTTCGTCAGAAAACAATAAAATACCTTCTATTAAAATTACTTCTTTACTTTCTACATGAATTGTTTCTGAAGAACGAGTACAAGTAATATATGAATACACAGGCTTTTCGATGCTATTTCCTTTTTTTAATTCATTGATATGATGATATAATAAATCAAATTCAATGGAATCGGGATGATCGAAATTGATGTGTTTTCGTTCCTCCATCGGTATATTTGAGTTGTCTTTGTAATACGAATCTTGCGAAAGTATAACTACGTGATCTGCTGGAAGTATTTCCATTATTTTATTTACCACGGTAGTTTTACCTGAACCCGTGCCGCCGCATATACCGATAATCAACATAATAGATGTTTGAAATTATACGGCAAAAATAGCAAATTAATTAAATATGCAGTTTGGGGTTATAAATACAGTAATACTTTGGCTACAAACAAAACTATTAATTAAAACTTTCCATTCTCGTTTTATAGGTAGTAATTGATGTATTTTGATTATCTGATTCTACTTTACCATCTTTCAATCTTACAATGCGATGCGCATGAGCTGCAATATCTTCCTCGTGCGTAACAAGGATGATTGTATTTCCATTTTTATGAATGTCTTCCAATAAACCCATAATTTCTACGGAGGTTTTACTATCTAAATTTCCTGTTGGCTCATCTGCTAAAATAATAGCAGGGTTATTTACTAATGCTCTGGCAATAGCCACACGCTGACGTTGTCCACCTGATAATTCGTTAGGACGGTGACTCATTCTGTTTTCTAAACCTACTTGTTTTAAAACTTTGGTAGCCATTTCTTCGCGCTTACTTTTTTCAATACCAGCATAAACTAAGGGTAGCATCACGTTTTCTAATGTGGTAGAGCGTGGCAATAAATTAAAGGTTTGAAAAACGAATCCTATTTGTTTGTTTCTTACTTCTGCCAATTCATTATCGCTCATTTTAGCAACCGCTAATTTGTTAAGGATGTATTCGCCCGAAGTAGGGGAGTCTAAGCAACCCAACATGTTCATAAGGGTTGATTTTCCGCTACCACTTGGACCCATTAAAGCAACGTATTCGTTTTTGTAGATGTTAAGTGTCACGCCGCTAAGTGCATGAATTTCTTCTGTACCAATTTTGTACTCTTTCTTAATGTCGCTTAATTCAATAATGGGTTCCATAGTATAAAGGTAAAGATTTTAAATTATACTATAATTGAATTATTTTATTGGTAATTATAGCAGATTAAGGGTTAATTAAATCTATAACCTAATTTCACAAAATTTCCCGAAAACGAAACACTCGCTTTTTTCAAAAATGGATCTAGGTGTTTTTTACGATTCCGATTATTTAAAATTGTCATAGCCATGTCAAATACCATTAGTCCTGCGCCTTGGATGACTACTGAATTCCCAAAGCCATGATACATTTGTTGTTTTTTTATGTCAGTTTGATTATTTCCGTATTCTTTTAAATAAAAGCCACCCGAAATATAGGCTACATCTAAAATGGCATTGGCTAAAAATAGTTTCTCGATTTTTGTTTGATTTTTTTGTAAATCATAAAGAGTAGGGGTTGGCTTTGCTTTTGATAATAATCCAGGTAAGGCAATTCCTAAATTAATAATGCCCCAAGCGCCGTTCATGAGGTAAAATTCTTTTTCTTCGTAACTTTTGGTTAAAGCATATCCTACACCGCTGCCAATAATGTTAGCGCCAGCCCAGGAGCTTAATACAATCATGCCATTATGGTTTAAGGTGTTTTTTCTATTATCAAATTGCTTGATAATAGAATCGGTTTGAGCAATTGAACATTTTATAGTCAGGAACACTATGATTAATAAGATATATTTCATTTGGTTGATTTCTATATCAAACATACGTAAATAAAAAAGGTTCTCAAACGAGAACCTTTTTATAGTATCTAATACATGAAATTACTGTTTAATGATTTTATAAGCGTTCATCAATTCATTTTGACGAACATATAATATGTAAGAGCCCTTATCAATGGGTTCAATATTCAATTCCATTTTTGAAGCATTTGAATTTTCCATTGACCTTAAAACTAATCTTCCAGAAATGTCATATAATTCAAAAGAGATAGGAGCATTACTTTTTAGATGATGAGTAATTGTTAATTGATTAGTTGCAGGATTAGGGAACACAGAAAATAGATTAGTGTTTTCATATTCTCTAATACCAATAACATTACATACGATATCTCCAGATTTTTTTAATCCAACTCTTAGTGATGAGGATGTATTAATTGAATCCATGAAACGTTGACCTTCACTGCAATCTCCGTATAGTTGACTGTTTAAAAAAGGCTCTAAGTAATTCATGTAGGATGAAAACGCTAAACTATTGCTAATTTGATTTCCGCAACCTGATAAGGTTTGCCCTAAATTACAGTTAGTGTTTGTTCCGTTACTAAAATCACAATGCGTTGTATTCTTTAAAATCACATGAAATTTATTATTGGAAGCTAAGCTATCGTAGTGAGCATTTTGCACAGTTGTATCTACAACGCAATCTTGTTCGCCCGAAAAAAGTAAGGCAGGTGTTGTAACAGATTTAGCATAAGTAATGGAAGAGGGAGTTATTTCGGCAGCAGCAAAATTAAACAAACAAGATACAGTACTATTATTAGCTGCAGCAAAAAACGAAGCGCCTCCACCCATTGAGTGTCCTCCAATGGCTGCTTTTGCTAATACTTTACCGTTGAATTTAATCAGGCTGGATGGTGTACTCCAAGTGTTCAAATTTATTCCCATCGTTGCTAAAAAATTTAAATCTCTTCCAAAATAGCCATGGTTTGGAGAGGTGCCTCCTTCAGTTATAGGAAGCATAACGATATAGCCTTTAGATGCTAAATAATAATAAATGGTATTGTATGCAGAATAATCCATTAAAAAACCATGACCTATAACAACTATAGGAAATTTACCATCTGCAACTAAAGTGTTATAACCTGTTGCTATGGCAGGGTAATAAACTTCTGTTCCTATAACACGACCTGTTCCAGCTATATTTACGCCATTTGATATGGATGTGCCGCCTGATCTGGAGTTATCAATAAAATTAATACTTAAATGACCTACGCTATATACTTGAGCTGTAAATTGAATGGAGACAAGGATTAAAAAAATAGTTATTAGGTGTTTCATAATAGAATGTGCTGAATTTAATTAGAGTAAAATTACAAATTAGTTTTTTATAATCTTAAAAGCTTTCTTACTGTCTTCAGAACGAACAATTAATACATAGCTTCCACTTTCAATACCTTCAACATTTATTTCATGAGAGGTTTTCTGAGATGATGCTTGCTCATCTAAAACTAATCTTCCCGAAATATCATATAGTTCAAAGGTAATTGGAGTTGTAATTTCTGAAGAAAAAGAAATATTTAATTTTCCTTCCGTTGGATTTGGAAACACTGTTAAATTGTTTGAAAAAGATTGTTCTTGTATTCCGGTAACAGAACAAGCAATGTTTCCTACTACTTTTCTTCCAACTCTATCTGCCGAAGGATTTAAAATTAAGGTCATAAAATTATTACCTGCTACACAATCATTTTTAAGTTGATGAGCTAAAAATGGTTCAATATAACTCATGTATCTCGCAAATAAAGTGGCATTACATCCAGCGCCTGAGCAAGCTGCTTGTCCGATCGTACAAGTTGTACTTGTACCATTCCCAAAGTCACAATGTGTAACATCTTTAATGATTGAATGAAATTTTATAGTTGAAGCAGTTGGATTATAATGACTGTTTTGAACGGTAGTATCAGCAACGTTATCTTTTTCACCAGAGATTACTAAAGCTGGTACAGTTACTAAACTTGCACCTGCAACCGAAGAAATACCTGCCGTATTTGATGTAGCTGCTGCTAAATTAAAAATACAAGTTACGGTACTGTTATTTTGTGCTGCTATATATGAACAGCCAGCTCCCATAGAGTGACCTCCAATTGCAGATTTTTGTAAAACTTTCCCATTAAAGGTTGCTAAAGCAGTTGGAGTGCTAGTTGAGTTTAATAATAAACCTTGGGTTGCTAATAATTTCATATCGTCAGCAAAATTTGCATGACTAGGAGTTGGAAAAATAGAACTTTCGGTACGTGGTAACAAAACAATATATCCTAACGCCGCTAAGCGATTGTAAATATTATCATAGCTATCCCAAGTCATTGCAAAGCCATGTCCGAAAACCACAACTGGGAATTGACCATTAGCTACTGCGGTATTATTGCCAGCAACAGTAGCAGGATAATACACTTCTGTTCCTATATTTCTTCCAGTTCCCGGCATCGCAATTCCTCCAGAAATTGAAAATCCACCAGTTCTAGTAGCATCTTTAAAATTGATACTCATGTGTCCCACTGGAAATGTTTGTGCTTGACTAACTAAAGTAAAGCATGTAGTAATAAGTAGTATTAATTTTTTCATGTGATTTAAGTGTTTGATTGAGACAAAGTAACAGACATAAAACTGTATAATAAATTCCCTAAATTTTAAAAAACAAGATGAGCAATACTGAGCAATAACAGAAAAGCCTGATCTTTTTAGACCAGGCTTTTCAGGGCTTTCTGTAGTAATTCTGAATTATTATTCAGTAATAATTACTAAATATTTTGAGTTTGACCAGAAATCTTCTGTATTTAAAATTTCAATTTTCTCAACTGTTTTGTCGCCAACTAATTTATATGAACTTGTTGGGTGACTAGTGATGATTTTTGCTTTTTTAGCACCAATATTAATTGACGTAACTTGAGAAGCATCTACTTTAGTAAAGTATTCTTTATTGAAATCATCTTTCAATTTAGTTGATTTACCCATTCCAATAAATCCGCCTTCTTTTGTAATTACATTTTTTTCTTTTAATTCTTTTGAAGTACCAAAAGCATAAAAAGCTGTGTTTAATTTTTCTGTTTTGGCAGAACTTTCAGCTTCAACGTTTTCTAAATTCATAACAATATTGCTTAATTCAATATTTTTAGATTCTAATTGTGCTTTTAAATCAGAAATTTCACCGTCTTTAGCATCTATTTGAGCTTGTAAAGTTGCAATCATTTGCTCTAAACCAGCAATTTTTGAGTTCGCATTTTTTAATTTCTTGCTTAATGAACCAATACGGTTTTTGTTTTTAGCCATTAAATCGTAAATCGCTTGGATGTCTTCTTTAATAGTCTCTTCTTTGCTTTTTACGTCACCACTTTGAGAACTAGCAGTTACAATTTTTTCTTTTTCCTTAATAGCATTTAAGTTTTCTTGAATTTCGTTGAATGAATTAACGAATTCTTGCAAAGCCACTTCTTTTTCAGATAACTGACCGTTTAATTCCCCATTTACAGAAGCTAAACTGTCCGCTAAAGGATTTGCTTCTTTTTCTGAACCACCACAAGAGATGGTAAATAAACTTGATGCAGCGATAACTGCGGCAACTACTACTAATTTTAATGTTTTCATTTATATATTTATTTTAAGGTTGCAAATGTAGGTATTAATACCATAAGCTTGTAAAAGTAACCTTAAAATTCACATTTTTTTGTTTTTTAGTTTTAGCTACATTTGTTTCACCATCCTTATTAATTAATATAAATATGAATCAAACCACTAAGCGCCTTTTTGCTATCGTTTTAGGCGTAGTGTTGTGTTTTCATTTTATGATGATTTTGTTTTATTGTTATCCGAATAAAATTAAGCATGAGAAGTTCAATTTTGTAAATACTCTGTACATCTATCCTGCTTTTCATCAAAACTGGAATTTATTTGTGCCTGCCCCAAATGTTGAGAGAAAGTTATTTGTAAGATATAAAACAAAAGAAGGTTTTACAAATTGGCAAGATATTTTAAGTCGAGAAATTGTTAACCATAAGCAAAATAGATTATTAGGAAATGAAGCTCGAGTGTTATTACTTTCTAACTCCTTAATTTACGAATTGAATTCAATGGATGCTAAAGAATCGTGTGTTTTTAATAGTAAACCAAATAATAATGAATTTAAAGTGTTGCAATTTGAAATTGAAAAATATGTAAGATTAGAATTTCAATTAAAGGGTACTATAAACTATGAATTACTATTAGTTTCAGCTGGTAAACCCAAAACTAAAGCGTATTATATAAAATCACTAGTTGCAAATTGATTTGAATTATATCACTACATATTTATTTAATACTCAAAAACAAATCAAAGAGGTTGGTTGGTTTAGAAATGCCTTGTATTTATTTTTATTATATAAGGTGTTTGTTTATTTGTTTCAATTTAAAGCTTTGTTTTCTGAGCAGCGATTTATTTATCATCATGTCAAGCATATCAATCCAGTTGTTGATTCCGTATTTTTTCTCAATAACCATTATTCGGTTTTGTTAGCATTAGTTTTTATTTTTAGTGTAGGCATCTTATCTATTATTGGTTTACTTAAAAAATCAAACTATATCACTAGCCTTATTTTGTGGCTATTGGTAATGAATTTAACCAGCTTTTTGTACCCAACCTTAACCGCTGGCGATTATTTATTAAATCAATTATTGTTTTTTAATTGTTTTTTTATGCCTAAAGCATCCAAAAATTTGGTGTGGAATGATATTAAGAATGCTTTGCACAATACCGTTTTATTAGCAATTAAGTTGCAAGTATGTTTAGCGTATTTTTTAGCAGGTTATTTTAAAGTTATCGACGATTCATGGATGAGTGGCGCCGCTATTTATCAAACGTTTCAAATTCCTGAATTTTCAAATGCACTATTAGTTTCTATCCCATATTCAATAACAGTAGCCCTTACTTATTTTACTATTGCCTATCAATTGTCCTTTGCTTTTTTAGTGTGGTTTCGTCCGTTTAAAATTTATTTATTTTCATTCGGAATTATGCAACACTTGCTAATTGCTTTTGGAATGGGATTATTTCAGTTTGGAGTTATTATGTGTATTTGTTATATCTTGTTTTTGAAGTATGATAATAGGTTTCACGCAGATTTCGCAGATGGCGCTGGTAAATAAATTTTTTTTGAATTAATTTTTCTTGAAACTTACCATACGTTGGTAATAGTGCGGCTGGTTTTGGCGAATTGCGCAGCACTCATTTACGCCATTGGTAAAATAAAATAATGTGAATAAAGAGAGCGAACCGCCATTCTAACAAGATTCTGCGGGGCAAATGGTGGTTGGTCTTTCGCCTTGAATTTTTGTTTCTTTTTGTTCAAGCAAAAAGAAAATAGGTAAGACTTTAAAAGTGTAACAATTAATTTTAACTTTGCCTCATGTTTACAACCGACCAACTAAAGGACCTTCACGAACGACATACCGCTCTGAAGG
>ERZ724520.424-NODE-424-length-22724-cov-12.432264_pt1 | contig 22724 bp, 21 predicted proteins | sample MGYA00376053_ERZ724520 | MGnify/ENA primary metagenome ERZ724520 (study PRJEB28724, sample SAMN07190886) | activated sludge metagenome | isolation source: activated sludge of sewage treatment plant in Hong Hong | place: USA: Christiansburg, Virginia | collected...
ACCAAAATGGCTGGAGAACCAACTTCAGCGGTGATCGCAGACATAAACGACTCAATAGAAGCCGAATCGGCGACATTCAGCACATAACCACGACCCGTATTACCTGCCTCAGCCAAATACGCCGTGATGCCGTCAGCCCCAGCCTGGCTGGTCGCCGTACCCACTACCACGGCGCCCTTAGCAGCCAGCTCAAGGGCAATCGCCTTGCCAATACCGCGGCTGGCACCTGTTACCAGAGCAATCTTTCCTGAAATCGACATGCTGTATTCCTTCTTCTAATGCACTCAGATACTTATGTACTCAGACCGTCAGTGCGGCCGCAAAACCATCAACAGACTCCAGAGCGGAGCAGTCCATTTCTTTAACGATGCGCTTATTAAGTCCGCACAGTACCTTCCCGGGGCCACACTCCAGCGCACGGCTCACACCAAGGCCCGCCAGAGTCTCCATGCACTGCACCCAGAGCACTGGGCAATACAACTGCTGCACCAGCGCCTCTCGTATGGCAAAAGCATCAGCCTCAATACGGGCTGCCACGTTTTGTACCACCGGTATGGTAGGCGCACTAAAAACAATCGACTCTAGCACTGGACGTAACTTTTCTGCAGCCGGCTTCATGAGCGCGCAATGAGACGGGACGGATACTGGCAGCGGTAGCGCACGCTTGGCACCGGCAGCCTTTAATTTTTCGATGGCTGCATTCACGGCTGCCGTGCTACCGGCAATCACGACCTGCCCAGGGGCATTGAAGTTAACCGCTTCTACCACACCAACGGCGGCCGCTTCAGCACAGCACTGCCGTACCATGTCGTCATCCAGCCCTAAAATAGCCGCCATGGCGCCCTCGCCAGCCGGTACAGCGGACTGCATCAAGCGACCGCGCTCAGCAACCAGACGAACCCCGTCTGCCAAGGAAATAGCACCTGCCGCTACCAGCGCGGTGTATTCACCCAGAGAATGCCCCACGAGATAGTCTGGCGTACGGCCACCCGCCGCCTGCCATGCCCTGAATACCGCAACGCCTGCCGTTAGCAAGGCTGGCTGGGTATTTTCAGTTTGATTGAGATCTTCCACCGGGCCATTCTGGGACAGCGCCCACAAATCCAGCCCAAGCGCCGCAGAAGCCTCGTCAAAGGTAGCTTTTATTACAGGATGAGAGACAGCGAGATCCGCCAGCATGCCAACAGATTGCGATCCTTGACCGGGAAAAACAAAGGCAAGCTTGGACATATGAAACCTCTTGCATGAATAGTAAGAGAGAGATCCCCCACAAACCGCGCTGAAGAATGAACAAATGACGACGCTCTTTCCAGCCTAAAGTTGCAAGCGTTCTTTTCAGATAGCGTCAGGCACTGCACTTGCTGTAACAGTCAATCGCGCATGAATCAGCGCTGGCACATTTTTTTCTACTTCTTTAATGGCCACACGCACAGCTTGAGCAAAAGAAGCCTCATCCGCACTGCCATGGCTTTTAATGACAATGCCGGTTAACCCTACCAAGCTAGCGCCGTTGTAGCGCCCTGGATCCATCTGCTGCTTAAGGCCTTTCCAGATAGGGAGTGCCAGTGCCCCCAGCAATTTAGTGAGCACATTGCGGCCAATTTCTTCCTTTATTTTTGCCGCCATCATCTTGGCGACGCCTTCAGAAGACTTGAGCGCAATATTGCCAACAAAGCCATCACAGACAACTACATCGGCATGGCCTTTGAATACGCCATCGCCTTCGACATAACCGATGTAATTCAAGCCGGATTGCTTCAATAATTGATCTGTTTGCTTGATAAGATCATTTCCCTTGATCTCCTCTTCACCAATATTGAGAAGACCAATACGTGGCCGCTCAATGCCATCAAGCACCTCCGCCACCACCGAGCCCATTTGGGCAAACTGCAGCAGGTGGTGCGGCTCCGACTCAACATTCGCTCCCAGATCCAGCATGTGCACATGCCCTGTCATGGTCGGCAATGCCGCCATAATGGCAGGTCGATCAATGTTGGCGTGAGTCTTGAGCACAAAACGGCTGATCGCCATCAGCGCACCGGTATTACCGGCGGAAACACACGCGCTGACAGTTTTTTGATGAACTAGATTAATAGCCAGTCGCATGGAGGACTGCTTTTTCTGGCGCAGGGCAACGGCCACCTTGTCATCCATGGTGACGACTTCAGTCGTATGAACAACGGACACACGAAAGCGTTCGCCAGCCGTAAGACCAGACAAGAAAGGATCAATCAGGGACTCGTCACCGACAAAAGTCAGGCGAAGGGAGGGGTTTTCGCGGAGAACAGTAAGCGCAGCAGGAACCGTGACACGGGGACCGAAGTCCCCGCCCATTGCATCGATAGCAAGCCCGATGCCGGTCATCGACGATTATTCTTCGTCTTTGTTCGCGAACAACTGACGGCCACGGTACACGCCATCTTTGGTCACATGGTGACGCAGGTGAGTTTCACCCGTTTCCTGATCGACAGACAGGGTAGGACCAGTCAGTGAGTCGTGTGAACGACGCATGTCACGAGCGGAACGGCTTTTGCGGTTTTGTTGAACGGCCATGACTAAACTCCGGCACTCAATTAGCTGTTAAAAATCACTTCTCTTCGGGGCGGTCTTTCAAATTGACCAACACCTGAAACGGGTTTTCACGAGCCGGGGCTTCTTCGATAAATTCCTCTATCGCATCAACCTTCATGGCTTCGCAATTGTCGTGCAACGGTACCAGTGGCAACGACACAATCAGCTCGTCTTCCAGGGCATCCGCCAGCGCCAATCGCCCTTCTTCGTCGAGAACCAAAAAATCGGACTCATCGGACAGTTCATCCGCTTGGGACTCGCTGCGCACTAGAAAAAGCGACACATCTGACTGCACCGTGGTAGTAACCGGCTCAAGGCAACGCTGACAAGACAACTGAAGAGTTATACCGAAATCGGCATCAAGCTTCATCAAGCCTTGAGTATCACGCGAAACCTTGCAACTAACCTTGACCTCACCTTCATCACTGACGGCTCCCTCAAGCAAACGGGGGAACGCCGCGAGTGGAAAGACCTGTTCGATCTTACCTTCACGGTCCGCCCATTTCTGGGCATCAATAAGATGCGGCAGGGTCTCAGCTGACATAGGCGCGGAATGATACGGGCCCACCCCCTGTCTGTCAAAAGAAAAACCATTGTATCCTCTGGGGTTTCCACCGGCACTGGAGCCCCTGATAATGCCGCAACTCCCATTCCCTCTTCTGCTGGCATCATCGTCACCCGCTCGCCGTGTGCTGCTATCCCGACTGAACCTGATCTTTAGCAGTAGCAGCCCAGATATTGACGAGGCAACACAACCCGGCGAGAGCGCCATTCACCTAACTCGCCGGCTCAGCGAAGCCAAGGCGCGAGCACTTGCCGCCGACAATCCCAACACCCTGATCATCGGCTCAGACCAAGCACTGACATTGGATGATGAGATTTTAGGCAAACCAGGCAATCACGAACGCGCACAGCAACAACTGGCTCGCCTGTCCGGTCGCACCGTGACTTTCCACACTGGCCTGTGCCTGCTCAATACCCAAAGTGGCCACTGTCAGGTAACAGTAGAGCCCTTTGAGGTGAGCTTCCGCCAACTGGGAGCCGAGCAGATCGAGCGCTACCTTAAGGTGGATGAGCCTTATGGCTGCGCTGGCAGCTTCAAGTCCGAAGCACTCGGCATTACGCTCTTCGAACGATTTAACGGACGCGACCCTAACAGCCTGATCGGTTTGCCACTGATGGCACTGGTGGACTTTCTGCTGGTAGAAGGCATCACCCTGCCCTGACGCTAATCTTACTGACTAGCCACATCAAAAAAGGAGGCCGAAGCCTCCTTTTTTGTCATACACCCGTCATAAGCCGGTAATAAACTACCTATCAGCGCAACTGCATCCCTTGAGCTGGCATGAGTTTTGCGGCCATTGACTCACCGACTTCCGAGCCAAAACGGCCCAGCAAGCTCTCCAGAGGACTCTCAGTCACCGAGTAGTCCACCAGCTTTTCTGCACCAACAACCGTACGCGCCACGGAGTCCACTGAGCCAAAGCCATCCGCCAGCCCTAACTCTACTGCCTGCTGTCCTGTCCAGAACAGGCCACTGAAAATATCCGGATTATCTTTCAGGCGCTGGCCTCGCCCCTGCTTCACTGCCGCCACAAACTGATGGTGAATAGTGTCTAGCAGCATCTTGATATGCTCTTGATCTTCCGGCCTGACGGGTGCGAACGGACTCATGATGGCCTTGTTCTCACCCGCAGTAAGGGTGCGATTCTCAACACCCAACTTCTGCATCAGCCCTTCTACACCAAAGCCCTGCATGATCACGCCAATTGATCCCACCAAACTGCCGGGTGCGACATATATCTGGTCTGCGGCTGCGGCAATGTAATAAGCACCGCTGGCACCCATATCAGTGATCACGGCATAGACTTTCTTATTCTTGTGAATGCCACGCAGACGGCGAATCTCTTCATATATATAAGCAGACTGAACGGGACTACCACCCGGGCTATTGATCTGCAGAACGACGGCCTGACTGTGCTCAGACTCAAACGCCGCCCTCAGCCCCTCAATAACTCTGTCTGCATTGGCTGGCGAATTATCGGAAATCTCTCCAAGTACATTCACAACAGCCGTGTGCTTACCGGAAATTGCAGACTTATCAACCGAGCTGCCATTGAAGATCAGCACTAGCATCACCGTCAGATACGTAAACGTCAGCACGCGAAAAAGTATGCCCCAGCGCCGGGAGCGACGCTGCTCTTCAACCGAGGCCATCACAACCTTTTCCAGCAACTCCCACTCACGCCCTTTAGGGCCCGATGAAGAAGAGGAAGAGGAAGAGGAAGTTCCCCAAGGATTATCAGCCATTATGTACTCCAGAAGCAGGCAGTCCTGCCCACAATTAACGAGTGAGGTTATAGCGAACGCAAGTGCGCTGCTAGAGCAAATAGGTCATCCGCAATCATCAAGGGCGCGAACGCACGCAGCGCCTTGGTCTCGTGCACACCATGAGCGAGACCAATACGGGGCATATCGGCACGCTCGGCCATCTCCATATCAAAAGTGGTATCACCAATCATGATGGCGTCGCCAGGCATTACCCCAGTCTCCGCCAAGATTTCGTGGAGCATACGCGGATGAGGCTTGGATACCGTTTCATCGGCAGTACGCGTTACATTGAAGAAACTGGTAAGACCTGTTTTTGTAAGAACCCTATCCAATCCGATACGGCTTTTTCCGGTAGCTACCGCCAGCAGCAAGCCCTGCCCCCTGAGCTCATCCAACAACTCAATTGCCCCTGGGAACAAATTACTCTGCACTGCCGCATTCGCCACAAAGTGTCGCGCATAGCCTTGGCGAATCAACTCCCGAATACCCGCATCATGGCGAGGAAAAAGCCTTTCAATAGCCTCTGGCAGCCCTAGGCCAATGATATGCCTGACAGATTCGTAAGTTGGTACGACCAATTCAAGGTCGTGCGCTGACATTTGCATGCAATGCACGATCTGGCGCTCGGAATCCATCAGGGTTCCGTCCCAGTCAAAAATAACCAACTTAGTCACGACGAAGCCCTTCTAGTACTGCCTCCAGATCCGGCTCCAGTGGGCACGTTAAGTTCAGATAATTGGCCGCACCATTTAATTTAACGCGAAGATCCCGAGCATGAAGAAAGAGCCGATTGACTCCGTGGGCTTTCATAGCCTTATTGAAGTCATCATTGCCGTACTTCTCATCTCCCACCAACGGATGACCCAGATATTGGGCGTGCACGCGGATCTGATGCGTTCGGCCTGTCTTAGGACTCGCCTCGACTAGGGTGGCATTACCAATTCTATCGAGAACCCTAAACTCAGTTAATGCCTCTTTGCCGTCTCGAGAAACTCGCACGATGCGCTCACCGTTAGGCAGATTCCCTTTATGAAGTGGCGCGTTAACGGTATGCGTTGCACCCTTTAGCCGTCCAGCCAGCAATGCCACATAGGTCTTACGAATGCGACCCTCGCGCAGCTGGTCATGTAAATCACGAAGTACGCTGCGCTTCTCTGCGACCATGAGCAGCCCTGAGGTGTCACGGTCCAGTCTGTGCACTAACTCCATAAACGGCTTCTCCGGGAATACCACCCGCATCGCCTCGATCAGCCCCCAGGAAATGCCACTGCCGGCATGCACCGCCAAGCCCGCTGGCTTATTGATCACCAACAGCCCATCTTTCTCGTAAATCACCCGATGCTTTAAGTCGCGCACCAAACTACCGCCAGGCTGAGCGGGAGGTGCCGCTTCCGCCAAACGCAAGGGTGGCACTCGAATGACATCACCCGCCTCCAACCGATAATCCGGCTTGGCTCGGCCTTTGTTCACCCGGACTTCACCGGTACGGAGGATGCGATAAACCAGCGTGCGAGGCGCACCTTTAAGCTGAGTGATCAGAAAATTATCGATACGCTGACCAGCAACGTCATCCGGGACGGTAAGAAACCGGACACTGGCACTCACTTCTTCGTCGGAAGACATGAAAATTCACTTATCTATCAAGGAACTGGGCCCGATTATGCTTGGCCGCAAGGGAAAGCTGCTGCTATAGTAGCTGGTCGCTTGCAGAATCGGGTCGACGGCTTCTGGGCAGTAAAAAGTAATCGCCCGTAAGCCAGTAGGGCTTTCATTGTACAGGAAGCCCTGAACCAGTGTCGCGAGCTGCTGCAGTTTCTTGCCCGCCATCCCGCCCCGGCCATATTGCCTTGGGCCCGATGTGCATGAGGCACTACGCAGTTGCCCGACCCCGTTCCACGGCTGCCAACGACACCGCCATAACGGCAGGAACCGCACTCCGCCGGTCCTCATCCTCTATACGGGGCTGATCAGACCGCAATCCATGCACTTCCCCGTTGTGGCAAACAAGAGGCTATCTGCTTCGTCCGCTTTCCGGCATTGCCGGCCCGGTCGGCTCAGGTATCACCTCACAAGTGGCGGACTGTCCGCCTGTTAAAACCATTTGCACCAGGCAAATGGGACGCTGTCGATAGCGGGTAACGAATGAATTTAGGGAGACATTACGGTGTTTCCCCGCCGGCGGGGCTAATAACCCTGTTCCGGGCCACAAGCCCGTGATTGCCGGCAACGTGTGTAACAATGCCTTTTTTGCTGTATCACGCCGGCCTGCCCGGTAAGCAAAAACCGCACTGCTTCCCTCCGTATTGGAGACTGCAGCCACATCGTGACGTTCGTCGCCCTCTACTGGCGGCGTTCCTGCCCAGAGTGCCGGAACCCGTTGGGTAGAACATGAAACGCATGCTTATAAATGCCACGCACGCTGAAGAAAAACGCGTTGCAATGGTAGATGGACAACGTCTTTACGATTTTGATCTCGAACACACCGCCCGCGAACAGAAAAAAGCCAGTATCTATAAGGGCAAAGTCACGCGCATCGAGCCTAGTCTTGAAGCCGCTTTCGTAGAATACGGTTCCGATCGTCACGGCTTTCTGCCGTTGAAAGAAATCGCCCGCGAATACTTCAACAAGACTCCAAAAGAAGCCGGTGGTCGCATCACTATTCGTGATGCCATCAAAGAAGGTCAAGAAGTCATCGTTCAGGTTGAGAAAGAAGAGCGTGGCAATAAGGGTGCTGCCCTTTCCACATTCATCTCTCTGGCTGGCCGTTATCTGGTACTGATGCCAAACAACCCTCGCGCCGGCGGCATCTCGCGCCGTATAGAGGGTGAAGAGCGTCAGGAACTTAAAGACGCACTGAACGCCATTAATATCCCTCAAGACATGGGCGCCATCGTTCGCACTGCTGGCCTCGGCCGTAGCGCTGAAGAACTGCAGTGGGACTTGGACTACCTGACGACGTTGTGGACGTCGATCAAAACGGCTGGACAGGAAAAACCTGCACCGTTCCTGATCTATCAGGAAAGCAATGTCATTATCCGTGCTGTGCGTGACTATCTGCGTCAGGACATCAACGAAGTTCTGATCGACAGCGAAGCTGCTTATAACGAAGCCATCAACTTCGTGCAGCAGGTAATGCCGCACTACCAGACTAAGATCAAACTCTACAAAGACTCGGTTCCGCTGTTTAATCGTTACCAGATTGAAAGCCAGATCGAGACAGCGTATCAGCGCGAAGTGAAACTGCCTTCTGGCGGCTCCATCGTGATCGATCCTACTGAGGCACTGGTGTCCATCGACATCAACTCTTCACGCGCTACCAAAGGCAGTGATATTGAAGAGACTGCGCTCAATACTAATTTGGAAGCTGCCGATGAAATTGGTCGCCAGCTGCGTCTGCGCGACATCGGTGGCCTGATCGTCATCGACTTCATCGACATGACGCCGGTCAAGCATCAGCGTCAGGTTGAGGACCGTCTGCGCGATGCTCTGTCCATGGACCGTGCCCGCATTCAGATTGGCCGTATTTCTAAGTTTGGACTGCTCGAGCTGTCACGTCAGCGCCTGCGTCCGTCACTGGAAGAAACGACTGGCCTGGTTTGCCCACGCTGCAATGGCACTGGCGTCATCCGTGACGTGCGTTCGCTGGCTATGTCCATAATGCGCGTCATTGAGGAAGAAGTGCTGAAGGAACGCAGTGCGCAGATTAATGTAGAAGTGCCTATTTCTGTGGCTACTTTCTTGCTTAATGAAAAGCGCTCTGCTCTCTCGGCCATTGAAAGCCGCAGCGGTGTTCGTATCGTCATTCTGCCGAATGAGCACCTTGAAACACCGCATTATGAAGTGACGCGTCTGCGTGACGACCAAATTGTGGAAGGCGAGGAAGACATCCCCACCCACAAGCTGGTTGAACGCATTCAGCCTCCTGCTAATGAGGATGTTCTGAAGGCAAAAGACCCAGAGCCACGTCGCCAGGAAGCAGCGGTCAAGATGATCCAACCGCAAACACAGGCTCCTGCCCCGAAAGCAGCCGAATCGCAGCCCGCTAACAGTGCGCCAAGCGAGCAGGGCTTCTTTGCATGGCTGGCTAATCTGTTTGGTATCAGTGAAAAAGCGCCAGAACCGGTTGTTGTGGAAGCCCCAAAAAAGGTTGATGGCAACAATCGCCGTCGTACTGAGCGTGATCGCCGTGATGGTCGTGATGGCAATCGTCAGGGTGGGCGTAATCGTCCTGAAGGCACACGCGAGCCTCGCGAACCTAAGCAGGATCGCGAACCACGTCAGGAACGTGAGCCTCGGGAGCCGCGCGAGCCTAAAGAAGCCCGCGAACCACGTGAAAATAATCGCACGCAGGGTAACGACAGCCGTCGCACCACCATCGAAGGTCGCCGCGTAGAAATTGAAGGCCGTCCTGAAGGTGAGGTTCGTCCGCCACGTGAACCTCGCGAGCCACGTGAACCGCGTGCCGAGCGCAGCCCTCGCCCTGAACGCGAGCCGCGTCCACCTCGTGAAGAAGCAACTACTCCGGTAGTTAGTCCTGAAGGCGTGGTAGCAGGAGCCGAAGTCTCTGCTGAGAACGGTGAGCGTCGTCCACGTCGTGGCCGTCACCCGAGCAATCGTCGCCAGCGTCAGCCACGTGAGCGTGATCAGCAGGTATTGATCGATGAGGGTCTGTTGACTGCAGAGGGTACGCCTATTGTGGCCGCTGCTGCTGTTGCCGTGAGCAATGAAGTCATCGCTGATGCTGTTACTCACCACAATGAAGCCAGCCCTGTGACCACAACAGATACGGTGAAAGAAGCGGGTGTTGAATCAACAGCTACAGAGACATCAGCGATCGAATCGGCTGTTGTGACAGCAGCACCTGTTACTCCTGTTGCTAGGCAATCGACCGTGTCGCTTTCAGCTTCTACACCAGATGGCCTGCAAGAGGCTATTCCAGGCGGACTTCCAGTGCAGGAACCGCATGTTCCACGCACCCCTGGCCGTGCAGCTAACGACCCGCGTGAGCGCCGTCGTCTTGAGCGTGAACTTGCTGCACAACGTGCAGCTGGTACAGCTCAGGCTGAAAGTATTGCAGTGATCGCTGAAGCCTCTATAGCCACTCCTGAGTTAGCAGTATCCGCTCAAGCATCGGAACCTGCTGCTACGGTAGAGACTGAAGCTTATGCTGTTACTGAGCCGGTAGTTGCTAAGCAAACAACTACAGAAGGTACTGGTGAAACAGTTAGCAACCCGGAAAACACCGCGAGCTAATTAAGTAAAATCTCCAGAACAAAAAAGGGCAGTCTTGTGACTGCCCTTTTTTATTGTCCGTGTTCCACAATGAATACCGAAGAACTATTGCTGTATAGGTAACGCATCAATAAATTTGACTACCTCAGCTGCACTTTCATAGGGTGCTTCCACCATCGGTATATGGCCGATATTTGGCAAAATAACCACTCGGCTATCCTTGATGAACTTATTGAATATCTTGGCATTATCCGGATGTAACACACGGTCTTTTTCACCCCAAATAATCAGTGTGGGAGACTGTATGGCATCTAGCTTTGGCAACAGAAAATTAATGTCGTTAAAAAGTGCGTCTTGAAAAATACGCTCATGCAGTGTGCTGTCTTTAATTGCTCGTTCAGAAAGATAATCTAAGATCGGACGTGGCATGATCGGACGCTGCGTCATTGCGAACGATAGCATCGCATCAAAATCCTCAGGCTTTTTCATCACCAGCGGATTTCTACCTGCCAGCAAAGCACGGTCCAGTTCAGAAGGGCGGTAATGCACTCCTGCTGCATCCAGCAAGGTTAAGCTACGCACTGAGTGTGGCTGTTGAATGGCAAGCTCCGCAGCAACCGCACCCCCCATAGAATTCCCGGCAACATGGAAATGGGCCACTTTCAACGCTTGCATAAGCACCGCCAAGCGCCTTGCCTGTGCATCATAACGATAGTCCGTATCCGGGTTTTTATCACTCAGACCAAAGCCTGGCAAATCAGGAATCACTATACGGAAGTCATTATCACGAAAGAGCCGAGCGAACTGCACCCAGCCCAAGCCACTGTCGCCAAAGCCATGAATCATTAATATGGTGCGCTTTGCTGCTGCGCGGTCATTATCGAGATAATGGATACGCACACCATCAATCAATATCTCGTGACGGTTTAGCCCCGCAATGGCTTCCTGCCCTTTGGTAATATCTTCAAATATGGCTTTATTACCCGCCAGGGCAGGAGCGCCGAACAGCGGTACCATAAAAGAAAAAATAATAAAAAGTCTGCGCATAAAAACCTCTTCTTTTGCGTGAGTAGCTATGACTCTATTAGCAAGAAGCAGAGCTTTTCAAGCTAGTCGCCGTAGATGCGGGGCTCAATTTCCAAATCAACACCAAAGCGGGCTCTTACATCACTCTGAATTGCCTTGGCAGTCTTCAGCACATCTGCACCGCAGGCACCGCCATGATTAACCAGCACCAGTGCCTGTTTATCATAAGTGCCTACAGGCCCAAGGGCTCTCCCCTTCCAGCCTGACTGGTCAATCAACCAACCTGCTGCCAGCTTTACGCCTACTTTCTGAGGGTAGGCCACCACATCCGGAAACCTCTCCTTCAAAACATGAAAGTCATGCTCTGAAATAACAGGATTCTTAAAGAAGCTACCGGCATTGCCCACCACAGCGGGGTCCGGCAGCTTGCGCTGGCGAATAGCAATAATGACATCACTAAGCTGTAGAGGTGTCGGATGGACAATACCTTGCACAGCCAATTCATTACGGATATCGCCATAATCAAGACGCTGAACTGGCTGACGTGACAATCGAAAACGTACTCGTGTAATCAGGTAACGATCCATTTCCTCTTGCTTGAAAATGCTATCCCGATACGCAAACCGGCATTCATCGTGAGAAAAATCACGCGTCTCACCCGTGTGAATATCTAGCGCTGTCAGTGACTCGAATACATCCGTGATTTCGACACCGTAAGCACCGATATTCTGAACAGGTGCAGCCCCAACTGTGCCGGGAATATAAGAAAGATTTTCAAGACCGTACCACCCCTGCTGCAGGCAGTGTCTTACGAAGTCATGCCAGACCTCGCCAGCCATAGCCTCAACAATCAGCACATCATCCTGTTCATTTTGCAGAGTGATGCCACGCAGCGCAGGATGAATCACCAAAGCATCAAGCATACCTGACAGGATGACATTACTGCCGCCCCCAAGAATAATCACACGTTGATGAATAGTTGGTACGGACTGCAATAATGCACGGCACTCATCCTCTGATCGGGCCTCCGCATAGAAGCGCGCAGAAGCTTTTAGACCAAATGTATTCAATGTATCAAGTGGATGATTTTCAAAGATAGTCATGATCAGCAGCTACAACCAAATACGCCCTGTTTTTTTAGCAGGAAACGCAAGAGTGCAACGCTGCCCTCATCGACCAAGTCCAGCACATGATCAAATGCGGCTGCGCCACTATAGTAGGGATCAGGAACATCCTGCCCTGCCCGCCCATCGACATAATCAAGGAACAACGCAAGCTCTGCCTTTGGTTGGGAGCTGAGCGTCTGAAGCTGCTGAAGGTCTGTCAGTACCTTAGAGTCCATGGCAAAAATATAGTCAAACCGTTCAAAGTCGTCAGTATTAACCTGCCGTGCTCGCAGCGACGAAATATCATAGCCGCGCTCTTTGGCATGCTCTTGTGAACGGTGATCTGGTGACTTGCCCGAGTGTGCGTCACTGGTGCCGGCCGAATCCACCTCAAACATTGCATCCCAACCCGCTTTCTCAGCGTGTGCGCGAAATACACCCTCGACAGTTGGGGAGCGACAAATATTGCCTAAGCAAACAAATAGAATACGCACAGGCTCGGTCATTACATTGGCTCAGGCAAACAGCGCACGAATACGCTCAAGGTCTTCGAAGGTATCTACGCCCGGAGGAATTTCCTCTGCGGCTAGAGCGACGTGAATCTTCACACCATTGTAAAGTGCACGGAGTTGCTCTAGCGCCTCGACTTGCTCTAGCACTGCAGACGGCCATCCAACATAAGCATGCAGAAAGCCAACGCGATAGGCATAGATACCAAGATGGCGGAGATAGATATTTGCCTGCGGTAATGTTGACTTATCAACGGCAAAAGCATCACGAGCCCATGGCATAGGAGCGCGGCTAAAATAGAGCGCAAAATCATTCACATCGCGAACTAGTTTGACGATATTCGGGTTAAACAACTGATCAATATCCGACAATTGTTCCGCCAGTGTCGCAATGCCTGCTAATGCCGACATTTCAAGATTGCGGGCAACCTGATCAATGACAAGAGGTGGGATCAGGGGTTCATCTCCCTGTACGTTGACGACGATAGTATCATCTGCCCATCCTTTCTTCTGCACTACCTCTTGCAGGCGATCGGTGCCAGACGGATGATCCTTCGAGGTCATAACCACCTCGACACCTAACCCTTGCACGGCAGCGGCAATACGTTCGTCATCTGTTGCGATCAGAACTTCTTCAGCGCCACTCTGACAGGCGCGCTCAACAACATGTGCGACCATAGGACGACCGGCAATATCCAGCAATGGCTTGCCTGGTAAACGACTGGAACCATAACGGGCTGGAATGATTACCTTGAACCCCATGTCACTCTCCTTAACCGAGTCGCTCTTCAACTGAAAGACGGCGGGCTTCCTCTTCCAACATGACAGCAATGCCATCACGGACCGGGAAAGCCAGTCCATCTACACGGCAGATCAGTTCATGCCGTTCTAGGTCATAACGTAGTGGGCCTTTGCAAAGGGGGCATACCAAAATAGCGAGCAATTTTTTATCAAGCATGACTTTTCTCCGACTGGTGCAGGCGCTGCAGCACCCCTTCAAGGAAGGCTGGTGGTAGCTCAGCCTGTACCGGCACATACCACCCATTTTCAACCGAGAAGCCAGTACACTTCACGGCATCTTTTTCTGTCATTACGACTGGAAGCGCTTCAGAAAACTGCAGGTCTTCTTGCTTATAGACATGATGATCCGCAAACGCATGCGGTATCACGTCATAGCCTTGATACTGCAGTTGTGAAAAAAAGCGTTGTGGATTGCCGATTCCGGCTACAGCATGAATACGAGAACCGGTTGGGGGTGCACCCGACCCACTATCATTCAACTGATGCCATGCCTGATGTTGCAAGCGCATGCGGAACTCACCTGGCACAAACGGTCCATCGCCATTCACCACAATAAAATCAACTGTATCCAGTCGCCTGGGCCGCTCGCGCAAGGGGCCCGCCGGCAGGAGCAGCCTATTGCCTAGGCCGCGTGCGCCATCGAGAACGGCAATCTCTATATCGCGGTGCAGCGCATAGTGCTGCAAACCATCATCACTCAACACTACATTACAATCTGTGTGCTTAAGCAGAGTACTCACAGCTCGTACGCGAGCAGGATCCACTACAACCGGAGCACCCGTTCGCTGGAATATTGCTAATGGCTCATCACCCACCATCGCGGCCGTACTGTTCCCATCAAGCAGACTGGGATAGAGAGTCTTGCCACCGTAGCCACGGCTAACCACTCCCGGGCGATAGCCTTGCGCACGCAGATAGTCGATCAGCGCCAGAATCAAGGGGGTCTTGCCTGTTCCCCCTACCGTGATATTGCCTACTACAATCACTGGTACAGGAAATTTTTTAGAAGTACGTAAACCGGTACGATAAATAAAACGACGAACACCCGCGACAAGACCGTAGAGCATACTCAGTGGCCACAAGAGCCACAGCAGCACATGCCCCTCATACCATGCGTTGACTAATCGCTGGCTCATACGGCCCCCGGAGTCACCACATCATCGTCAGAAAAATTACGGCTGTGCAGCTGGGCATACACGCCACCCTTTGCAATCAACTCAGCGTGTGTTCCAACCTCCAGAATGCGTCCTTGATCCATTACCACAATTGCATCTGCTTTCTCGATGGTAGAGAGGCGATGTGCAATGACCACCGTGGTACGCCCTTTCATGATTTCATCCAGCGCTGCCTGAATATAAAATTCAGATTCATTATCGAGAGCACTGGTCGCCTCATCCAGAATTAAGATAGGCGCATCCTTTATGAGAGCACGGGCAATGGCAATACGTTGGCGCTGACCACCCGACAACTGAACACCATCTTGACCAACACGGGTGTCATAGCCTTCGGGCAACGCAGAAATAAAGTCATGCGCATAAGCTGCACGTGCCGCCTGTACCACTTCGTCACGAGAGCGATGCTGAAAAGCCCCATAGGCAATGTTGTGCAATATATTGTCGTCAAATAGCACTACTTTTTGACTGACCGTAGCAATTTGCTGCCGTAGGCTGCTCAGGCGATATTCCTGAATCGGAACCCCGTCAATCAGAACCTCACCGGTACTGGCGTCATAAAAACGGGGCAGTAGATTCACCAGCGTACTCTTACCTGATCCCGACCTACCCACCAGCGCAACAGTCTGTCCCGGCATCACCTTCAGGCTGATGTCCTGCAAGACCGGTTTGCCTTCTTGATACGCAAAACCAACTTGGCGGAACTCAATTTCACCTCGCAGGCGCTCTACCTCTCGTTCACCTATATCAGGCTCCGAGGGCATATCTAGCAACTCGAATACCGAAGCTGACGCCGCAAGACCCCGTTGGATTTTTTCATTCACATCTGTCAGTGCCTTAATCGGCTTCTGCAGCATACCTGCCGCTACAATATATGAAACAAACTCCCCGGCCGAGATCCCTTGCATCAGTGCAGGCTGTAATGCCACCCAGATCACTCCCCCCATTGCAATTGCCAATAGCAACTGCACCAGTGGCGTACTGAGAGCACTGGTCACCACCATTTTCATGCCCTGCTTTAGATTTTCCTTTGATGCACGGTCAAAGCGCTGACGCTCATACTCTTCACCGCCATAGGTTTTGACTATCTGAAAAGCGGTGATGGTTTCACTGACGACATGATTGATATCGCCCATGGCATTTTGAATTTTACTCGACAGTTTACGAAAGCGTTTGCTGGCCACCCGTACTAGAACACCGGCCAAGGGGCCAATGATCAGCAAAGACAGGGACAGCCGCCAATTCATGTAAAAAAGGTAGCCTAGCAAAGTCAATGCAATAAAACCTTCGCGCACAATAGTCTTAAGCGCATCTGTGGCAGCCCCAGTTACCTGCTCAACGTTGTAAATAATCTTGGCGGCGATATGGCCTGGTGAATTGAGGTGGTAATAAGCTGCCGGTAACACTAACAGCTTGTCGAATATCTCGCGTCGCATCTCATAGACAATGCTCCGTGACACCAGCGACAGAAAGTAATTTCCTACAAAAGAACCCACACCGCGCATGAATACGACACCAATGACTAACACCGGAAACCAGTTCATGTGCTGCTGATTTTGGTGCTGAATGGCATCAATAATGTACTGAATCAGTTTGGCGCTAGCGGCCTCGGTCAGCCCGTTAAACAGAAAGCCCAGTATGCCAATCAGAAAGAAAACCCAGTAACGCACGGTATATTTCAGCAGGCGCTTGTAGGCTTCTACGCCAGTCATTGTTGCTGTGGGTACCAAGTTGCTCATGCGTGATGGCCGTCGAGATAAAACCCGCACCTTGAACAGGTGCGGTCAAAAGATAGCCCGGTTATTTCTGCTCGGGCTGCCGAGTGCTGATACTTAGATTCAGAAAGCCCATCTGGCCAGCTACATCCATGACGGTAACTACCGCCTGATGCGGCGCAGTGCCGTCGGCAGAAATCATGAATGGCAGCTCATGGTTTCCTTCGCTGATTTTTTCAATAGCCGAACGCAAGCTGGTTGCCTGCTTACTGGCAAGTACCTGACCGTTGACGGCGTATTCGCCCGTTGCACTGACAGAAATCTCTAAACTGTTGGCCGGCATTGCAGCAGCAGCCTCGCCTGTAGCTTCGGGCAAGGCAATCTGCAACTTGCTGGATTTAGTGAACGTTGTCGATAGCAGAAAAAAGACGATCAGAAAGAGCAGACAGTCAATCAATGGCGTGAGATTGAGCTCCAGATTATCCTCAACAGGACGACGAAACTTCACGCGGCCGTCCCCTTCGAGGATGCCTTAGCGGGTTTCTTTGCGACAGGCTTTTCAGCTGGGACACGCTCCTGAAAATCGACCTCACGATCACCATGAACAATATCGACCAGCTTAATGGCCTGCTGTTCCATTTCTACAGTGATGTCTTGAATGTGGCGCTGGAACCAGCGATGCATGACCATGGCCGGTATAGCCACAACAATACCGCCTGCCGTGGTAATCAATGCCTTTGAAATACCGCCTGCCAGCATGGTGGGGTCATTCAGCCCTGATGACGTTACCGCCATAAAAGCCTCGATAATGCCAACCACCGTACCAAGCAGCCCTAACAGGGGTGAGATAACCGCTATTGTCCCAAGCAGCCCCAGATTCTTCTCCATGTCATGAATGACATGTGAAGCAGACTCCTCAATGCTTTCCTTCATGATGTCCCGGCCATGCTTGCTGTTCAGCAAACCGGCGGCAAGAATCTCACCCAAAGGAGAATTGGCACGTAACTGTTTAAGCTTGTCGGCATTCAGCTCGTTGTTGCGAATCCATTGCCAGACGCGGGCCAGCAAGTCTTGGGGGGCAACACGGCTGCTGCGCAGGGCCCAGGCACGTTCAAGGACGATGGCAACCGCCAGCATTGATGCGATAACTATCGGCAGCATTAGCCAGCCACCCGATTTGATCAACTCCCACACGGTGTTGCACTCCTTGGTCCGGAAATAAAATAAAACCGGTATGAAAACGAGCCCTACTTTAACCGGTATCCCCTTCTACAGCCAAGCAGGGAAAACGCAGGCCAGCTCGCAAAAAAATGCTTGAAGGTCGTGACCTTGCATCACCTTTTGCCGCTACCACCAATAACGGCCAGAAATTTCCCTGTATGCCTGCCAATGCGCCTCACCAGTAGCCCGCATGTCAATCACAATTGCCCCTGTATTTGCCGTATTGAGCATGGGAATACCCGCCTGTACCAAGCGCTCACGCACCGCCCTTGCTGGGTGGCCATAGCGATTAAGATAACCCGCCGAAGCAATCGCAAGATCAGGCCCGACTTGCCGTAGCCACTCTTCCGTCGAAGCCGCACGCGCACCATGATGCCCCAATACCAACACATTCGACCTGATGGCCACACCCGCATCCAGCAAAGCATACTCACCAGGGCCTTCCATATCCCCTGGCAGCAGGATGGCGGCCTTGCCCTTGGAGACACGGAGAACACAGGATCGATTGTTGTCGATATTCCCTTCGGCAGCGTCTTGGGAAGGGGATATCACCACAAAATTCCAACCCTCTACCTGCCATTCATGTCCAGCAACACACGTTTGATGCGGTACATTCTTGATATGGGCGAGCGACTTAGGCCACGCACCAAGTACATCCGTCACTGGCAGCCCTGACAGTAATGAAGCAGCACCTCCCGTGTGATCGAGATCATCATGGCTGAGTATCAACCGATCCAGTTGATGTACTCCTTGCTGACGCAGCGTCGGTAAGATGACACTGCGCCCGGCATCTTGCTCACCAAATGCCGCACCCGTGTCGTACAGCATACGGTATTTGCCGGTTTCCAGCAGAACTGCCAAGCCCTGCCCCACATCCAGCACCGTCACACGCAGGCTTCCCGGAAACGGCGCGTGGTACACCATAAATAATGGCAGAAGAAACAAGGGCGCCAATAAACGCAACCGGGGCTGCAATGGCTGAAAGAGGCAGCATACCGCCAGCATGGCCCAAATAAACCCGGCTCGCCCAGGGAAGCTCCAACCAATACTGGCCGCAGGCCAAGACTGAAACTGCGTGAGCAACGCATCCAGTACCGACATAACCTGAATTGCTACCAACCATACTCCATCCGCAATCTGCGGCAGCACGGGCCAGAGCAGCATCCCAAAAATACCAAGAGGGACAACCATAAAAGTCACGATCGGCACTGCCAGTAAATTAGCAAAGGGTGATACCCAACTGGCCCTTTCAAAGAACCATATCGTGGGAGGCAGTAACAACAGTGACAACCCAAACTGTAGCCTGACGCCTTGCTGCCAGACAGATAAATGCGACTGGCTTTGGCCAACCAACATGAGCAGTGCTACCGCGCCAAAGGATAGCCAGAACCCCACTGCATGCACTGACAGCGGCCACCACAGCAGCACTATGAGCATGGCGGCACCCAATATCTGTAGAGCAGGCAAACGTCGTTGCCACCAGTGCGCCAACACGATCACCGCCAGCATGACGAGAGTGCGCTGGGTCGGCACCGAAAAACCCGCCACCAAGCTGTAGGCCAGCGCTACTGCTAGCCCCATCAGCAAGGCAGGCTTGTGTAACGGCACCACCAGCCCGAGGCCAGGCACTAAGCGAAGCAAACGTAAAGATATCCAAGCAGCAACCACGGCCAGTAGCGTGATATGCATTCCGGAAATCGCCATGAGGTGAATCACCCCCGTGGCGGCGTAGCGCTCCCAAACCTCCGCTGAGACCAATGCACGGTCACCAGTGACTAACGCCAGCACAACGCCAGCCATGTCCTGTTGCTCTGGAAACCGCTCAAGAAAATGAAGGCGCATGGCCAGACGCAACTGATCCACTGACCAATCCGTTTGTTGGCATTTCGCATCTGATGCCGAGCCAGTTGCTGTCACTCCCTCCGAGAGCAACCAAGCCTCGTAATCAAAGCCACCCGGATTGGCATTCCCATGCGGCTTTTTTAAGCGTACCGACATGGTGCAGGTAGTACCGGGCAAGGGCATGGCTGCGTCGCGTAAGTTGAGCTGCCACATTCCCCGTGGCAACCAGCCCTTATCACTTACGCTGACAGGCTGCAGTCGCAACCGCCAGCCACCAAAGTGGTCCGGCTCAGGCAATCCGGTTATGCGCCCCTGCACCTGCAGTGTCTGCATCTCCAGTCGGGAAGGCACCTCAGCCGACAGTTGTCGCTCAGCAACACCTACCGCAAGGGCAAAGCTGAGCAACCCCAGCACTAGCCACAGTAGCCAACTGTGTCGAAGCCGAACCCAAAGCAGCAACAGAAAAGGGAGCAGCACCAAGCTCCACCAAAATGGCGGTAATGATGGCAACAACGACAAGGCAAGCTGACCGGAGACGGCACTCGCCAGAAAGGGGCCCATGACACAATCCTTGTGATCGGGAAGAGAGTGCTTGTACACGAAACAATGCGTGCTGCCCAGAATTGACCAGCGCAAACATAAAGTGAAAGATGGCGGGTCTAAAGCAAGGTCGTTTAGTGCATGCCGAAACAGTTGATTCGACGCTATCTGCCCCACCCAGACAAGATCATCCAGCACCGCAGTCTACGTTTTATGAGTAAGCGACTGGCCGACCCCAGCCTGTGGCATCTCAACAAACGCTCGGCGGCAGGTGCTGTGTTCTGGGGGCTTTGGTGTGCCTTCCTTCCCATGCCGCTGCAAATGCTGCCGGCTGCAGCGGCGGCCATTCTTTTCCGGGTGAACCTGCCACTGTCTGTCGTGCTGGTATGGGTCAGCAATCCGCTAACCATGATTCCCCTAATATATGTTGCCTATTTTGTCGGCAGCCAATTACTGGGCGTGCCCATGCCCAACTCAGCAGAAATAGGGCAACTGGTCACTTATCTGGGTGGGCTTGTGGAAGGGATGTTCTCGGGGGAAAGTCCGGCACACCAAGACGTTCTGAGCAGGCATATTGAGCCCTTGCTACTGGGCACGCTGGTCACAGGGTGTATTTGTGCCAGCGCCGGCTATGTCTTGATGCGTGTGTACTGGCGTTGGCATGCGGTGCGCGCTTGGCGAAAGCGCCAGCAGAAGCGTCTACTGCAAGCGCAGGGCTGAACCATTAAGCATCGACCAAACGACCTCGATCCATGCGCAGGATGCGACTTGCCCTGTTCGCCAGCGCCGTGTCATGCGTGACAATCACAAAGCCGATACCCAGCTCGCGATTCAGTTCCTGCAACAAATCCTGAGTATATTGAGACGTTTCATTATCAAGATTGCCAGTAGGCTCATCGGCCAATACCACTGCCGGCTTTGTTACCAGCGCACGCGCCAAAGCCACGCGCTGGCGCTCACCACCTGACAGCTCTGATGGCTTGTGCTGCAGTCGCTCCCCCAACCCGACTCTTTGCAGCAATGCAGTGGCGGCTTGCTCTGCCTCTGCAATACTGCCATCACGCAACAATAGCGGCATGCAGACATTTTCCAGCGCGGTGAACTCGGGTAACAGGTGATGAAACTGATAAACGAAACCGATATGACGATTACGTAACCAGCCCCGCTTCACTTCATTGCACTGACTAAAGTCTTCACCACAGATACGCACTTCGCCAGAGGTTGGCGTATCCAGCCCGCCCAGCAAGTGCAACAAGGTTGTCTTGCCCGAACCCGAGCTACCGACAATCGCGACAAACTCTCCGCGCGCCACCTGCATGTCGATACCGTGCAGGATTTCGAGCACCTGAGGGCCCTCATCAAAGCGCTTAACCAGCGCCCGTGTTTCCAGCACCAGCTCACTCATAACGCAAGGCCTCCGCAGGCTGAACACGTGCCGCTTTGCGAGCGGGATAAAGCGTCGCCACAAAGCTCAGTGCAAAGGCAATCGCACTCACCCACAGTACATCTGAAAAATTCAGCTGGGACGGGAGATAATTTACAAAGTACGCATCAAATAGACGCAGGTTGAATAGCCTTTCTATACCAGAGGCAATGTCACTGATCGTCAGTGACAGCAAAACTCCCAGCGCAACTCCGGACAACGTACCGCCCACTCCAACTAACGTTCCTTGGACCATGAATATTTTCATGATAGTGCCAGGACTCGCTCCTAGGGTGCGCAAAATGGCAATGTCAGCCTTCTTGTCCGTCACTACCATGACAAGACTTGAGACAATATTGAACGCCGCCACCGCCACAATGAATAGCAGCAGAATGGCCATCATGGCCTTTTCCATTTTAATGGCATTGAACAGATTGCCGTGTGTCTGCGTCCAGTCGGTGGCGTAGAAGAACTCGGGCAGATCCTTGAGTACAGACCGACTGACATCTTGGGCCGCAAACAAGTCATGCAACTTGAGACGGACACCTTGAACACGATCATCGATGCGCAGTAGACGCCCGGCATCATGAATATGAACATAGGCAATCATGCTATCTATATCGGCACCGACCTTGAAAATACCGACTACAGTAAAACGCTTGAAGCGGGGGATCACTCCCGCTGGGGACAATGAGGCTTCCGGCAGAACAAGAGTCACCTTGTCGCCTTGCGTTACCCCTATATTGGCGGCCAGACCTGCACCAAGAATGATACCGAACTCGCCATCCTTAAGGTCTTCCAGACGCCCACTTTCCAGATGATGCTGGATGATGGAAACCCTTGCTTCGGCCACGGGATCAATGCCCGTTATCATGGCGCCACTGACCATTCCGGAAGATGTCAGCATGCCCTGAAGCTGGCTGAAAGGTGCCGCCGCCTCCACTTGAGGGTTGCGGGAGGCGATTTCCACTACCTTTTGCCAGTTGCGAAACGGCTCATAGGAATTGAGCGTGGCGTGTGGCACCATGCCAAGAATACGGGTTTTCAATTCACGGTCGAAACCGTTCATGACGGAGAGCACGGTGATAAGCACAGCCACCCCCAGCATCAACCCGAGAATAGACGTCAGGGAGATGAAGGAGATAAAGTGGTTACGGCGCTTGGCCCGCGTGTAACGCAGGCCTATAAATAACGGTATGGGCTTGAACATGCGGCGCATTAAACCACACGAATAC
>ERZ724520.428-NODE-428-length-22547-cov-8.750622_pt1 | contig 22547 bp, 20 predicted proteins | sample MGYA00376053_ERZ724520 | MGnify/ENA primary metagenome ERZ724520 (study PRJEB28724, sample SAMN07190886) | activated sludge metagenome | isolation source: activated sludge of sewage treatment plant in Hong Hong | place: USA: Christiansburg, Virginia | collected...
ACCCTGGAGCACTGGCTGGACCCGGAATCTCCTCCCAGCGTCGAACAGATCGCCTGGCTGGGCTCGGCAATGGCCCGTGCCTTGCATGCCCTGCACCAGCAGAACACGGTACACCTGGACCTCAAACCCGCCAACGTGCTGTTCCGCGGGGACGGCACGGCTGTGCTGCTGGACTTTGGCCTGTCGTGCCACGCGCACTACCCCGACCTGCTGGCCGAGCAACTGCGCAAGGCCGTGGGCTCCCCCGCGTGGATCGCGCCCGAGCAGGTGGTGGGTGTGCGCGGCGATCCACGCAGCGACATTTTTGCGGTCGGCGTGATGCTCTACCAGCTGTGCACCGGACGGCTGCCTTTTGGCGCCCCCCAGACCGACGCCGGCTTGCGGCAACGGCTATGGGTGGACCCCGTGCCTCCCCGCAAGCTCAAGCCCGAACTGCCCGCGTGGCTGCAGGAAGTGGTCATGCGCTGCCTGGAGCCCGAGGCCGCGCAGCGCTACCCGTCGGCGGCACACCTGGCGTTTGATTTGGCCCACCCCGAGCAAATCACCATCACTGAGCGCGGCAGCAACGTCACCGGCACCCGCTTTCGCACCCACTTCAAGCGCTGGCTCAAGGCGGCCGGCATGCACTACAAGCCCAGTCCCATCGCTTCGCAGCAGATTGAGGAGGTCCCCATCGTGATGGTGGCCGTGCCCCATGTGGATGTGACCGACGCCACGCTGTACTCCCTGCGCCAGGCAGTGGCACGCTCGCTGGGGACCCGCCCGGGCTCCCGGCTGGCCTGCGTGACGGTTATCTCGTCGGGCCTGACCAGTTCATCGGATGAAGAAAAGAGTGAAACCAAGGTGCACCGGCGCTACCTGACCACACTGCGCCAGTGGGCCCAGCCGCTGGACCACCCCGGCCACCAGACGTCCTTCCACGTGCTCGAATCGGGCGACGTGGCGCAAGCCCTGCTGGACTACGCGCGGGGCAACAACGTGAGCGTCATTGTGATGGGCGCTGCCACGCACGGGCTCAAAACCCAGCGCTTTGTGGCCACGGTGCCGATCAAGGTGGCCATGGACGCGCCTTGCACCATCATTTTGGTCAAGCAGTCCCTGCCCTTTGAGTTGCTGGGCGACGGTGGTTCTGGCGGCGCATCCGATGCCGTTGGCTACTCGGATTCAGGTTCGGACACCGTCCGTGTGAGAAAACCTTACGCCGACAACGACGTCCCCTTCTAGCGGCACTACCGGCCGTCGCAATTCTTGCGACAATGCCTCCTCATTCTTTTGAGTAGAGGGGTTCCCCATGAAGGGCAATGTTGCAGCCATCACGCTGATTCTGTTTGGTGCGTTCTTTCTGCTGAGCAATCTGGGGCTGATCAACATCAGCCTGGCCGAGCTGTTCAAGACCTGGTGGCCAGCGATTTTGATCGTGGTCGGCGTGTCCTTGTTGTTCACGCCCAACAACCGCGGCAAGGATTGAGTGCGCCACCCCTTTGAAACACTGACCCCGGACGTCGTACTCGACGCGCTGGAGAGCGTGGGCCTGCGCGGCGACGGCCGCCTGACCGCCCTGTCGTCGTACGAGAACCGCGTCTACCAGGTGCAACTGGAAGACGGCACGGCCGTTGTGGCCAAGTTCTACCGCCCCGAACGCTGGAGCGATGCGCAAATTCAGGAAGAGCACGACTTTGCCGCCGAGTTGATGGCCGCCGAGGTACCCGCCGTCGGGCCGCTGAAGTTGTTGGGCGAGACCCTGCACCACTTCGGCGGCTTTGCCTTCAGCGTCAGCCCGCGCCGAGGTGGTCGCCCGCCCGAGTTGGACGACGGTGAGGTGTTGGAATGGATCGGTCGTTTTCTGGCGCGCATCCACACCGTGGGCGCCAAAAAGCCGTTTACCAACCGCCCGCGTCTGGACGTGCAAAGCTTTGGCGTGGAATCCATGCAATGGCTGCTGGAACACGACAAGCTGCCGTTGGATGTGCAATCGCGCTGGACCAAGGTCTGCCAGAGCGCTATTGATTTGGTAGCGACTCATTCAGTTCTGACGAGGGCTGGAGGCTTGGATTATTCGGGCGTGGCGGTGTTGCGCCTGCACGGCGACTGCCACCCCGGCAACATCCTGTGGACCCCCGCCGACGCCGCACCCGCGGCCGGCCCCGGCCCGCATTTCGTCGACCTGGACGACGCCCGCACAGGCCCGGCAGTGCAAGACCTGTGGATGCTGCTGAGCGGCGACCGTAGCCAGCGCACCCGCCAACTGGGCGCACTGGTGGACGGGTACGAGCAGTTCCGTGACTTTGACCGAAGCGAGCTCTCGCTGATCGAACCGCTGCGCACGCTACGCCTGATCCACTACAGCGCCTGGCTGGCCCGGCGCTGGGACGACCCCACTTTTCCCGTCAACTTCCCGTGGTTTGGCTCCAGCGACTACTGGCAGGGCCAGGTGCAGATGCTCGAAGAACAGATGGAAGCCATGCAGGAAGAGCCGCTGGTGGTTTGAGAGGGGGCAATGTTCAAGCAGTCGCAACCCAGGCGAACGGCGTGAGCACTAAAATACCTCCAAGGCCCGCAGCTCCGGCGGGCCTTGCCTTTTGTTGTATTCCGGAGCCATGTAGAGGACTACCATGTACAAAAACCTCGTATCCCCGCACCGACGTGGGCTGCACGGGCACGCGGGGCACCCCGCCCCATGAGCTACCAGGTCAAAGAGATTTTCTATACCCTGCAGGGTGAAGGCTCCAACGCGGGCCGCCCGGCGGTGTTTTGCCGCTTTGCCGGCTGCAATCTGTGGTCCGGGCGTGAACAGGACCGCGCCAGCGCCGTCTGCCAGTTTTGCGACACCGACTTTGTCGGAACCAACGGCACACTGGGCGGCAAGTTTGACACCGCGCAGGCCCTGGCCGAACGCATCGCAACCCTTTGGCCTGGTGCCGATACGACCCACCGCTTTGTCGTACTGACCGGCGGTGAGCCGCTGTTGCAAGCAGATACCGCCCTGATTGACGCCTTGCATGCGCAGGACTTTCACATCGCGGTGGAAACCAATGGAACGGTTGTGGCACCGCCGGGCATCGACTGGATCTGCGTCAGCCCCAAGGCCGGCTCCACCTGGATTCAACGCCAGGGCCATGAGCTCAAGCTGGTGTGGCCACAGCCCGGCATCAGCCTGGCCGAGTGCGAGGCGGCCGACTTCCAGAATCGCTACCTGCAGCCCATGGACAACCCGCAGCGCGACGCCAACACCCAAGCCTGCATTGCACAGTGCCTGCAACGTCCCGCATGGCGCCTGTCGCTGCAAACCCACAAAATCACAGGCATCCGATGAGCGCCACGCCCACCCGCTGCGAAATCAGCCAGAAGTTTTACTTCGACGCCGCCCACACCCTGCGCCGCGATATCGAGGCCGAGGGGAGCCGCCGCATCCATGGCCACACCTACCGCGCAGAGATCACGTTGGCGGGCAACGTCGACCCGGTGACCGGCATGGTGGTCGACCTGGGGCTGGTGCGCCAGGCCATTGAGCAGTTGCGCCCGCAACTGGACCACCACCTGCTGGACGAAGTGCCCGGCCTGGGGCCTGCCACGCTGGAAAACCTGGCCGCCTTCATCTGGCGTGCCATGGCCGATGCCGTTCCCGGCCTGGTGCGGGTGCGGGTGTGGCGTGATGGCGTCGGCGACAGCTGTACGCTGCGTTAACCCAACACACTCTTCCTGCCTATGTCCGACGCAACACACGCAGCGCCCCGCTTACCCACGTTGAACCTGGTCGGTGCGGGGCGGGTGGCGCAGACACTGGCCAGCCTCTGGCACCAACAGGGCAGTTTTGCGGTGCAGGACGTATTGACCACGTCCCTGCAAAGTGCCCAGGCAGCGTGCAACGTCATCGGCGCCGGACACGCCGTGGTGCGGATGGAAGCCATGCGCAGTGCCGACATCTGGCTGGTGGGCGTGCCGGATGCGCAACTGGTGGACTGCGCGCGGGCCCTGGCACAGGTCGTCGCAATTGCCCACACGGGCGCAGACGGCACGACCACGCCTCTCGTTTTCCACTGCAGCGGGGCACACAGTACAGCATCACTGGCGTCGCTGGCGGCATGGGGTTGGCAAGTGGCCAGCGCCCATTGCATCCTGAGCTTCGCCTCGGTACCCAGCGCCATTGCGCAATTCCCGGGGACACCGTGCGCACTGGAGGGCGATGCAACGGCCTGCGCCACACTGCGCGTTGCCTTCAGCGCCATCGGCGCGCGCTGCTTTGACGTGGCCAGCCGCGACAAATTGCTCTACCACGCAGCGGCAGTGTTCGCGACCAACTTTCTACCGGTGTTGCAGGCCACCGCTGAGGATTTGTGGCGAACCACCGGCGTACCCGCCGACGTGATCGTGCATTTGCGCTCTGCCTTGTTGCGCAACGCGGTGGCCAACATTACCGCGCTGGGTCCGCAGGCCGCGCTGACAGGCCCGGCCGCGCGGGGCGACACCGAGGCGATCGCGCGCCAGGGGGCGGCAGTGACAGCCTGGGACGTGCCGACCGGCACGGCATACGAGGCCATGAGCGTGCTGGCTCTGCGTCTGGCGCAGCGCAGGCCAGACGCAGGCTAGCCGCGCACACGCTATTTTTTGGGCGATTTGGCCGGGGTTTCCGAAGCCTTGGCATCCGGTGCGGGCGGCAGACCCAGATGCTTGACGATGGCCTGCTCCAGTGCCTTGACCTTGGGCTCCACAACCGGCTTGGTCTGCACCACCAGTTTTTCACCCAGCGCCTTCTGAAACTCACCGCCCATCTGCATGAATTTGCGGTTAACCGGCGACTCGATGATGGCGATCAGTTGCTTGAGCTCGTCTTCGGTGAACTTTTCTTCCAGCAGGGCACCAATGGTGGACGGCGCCAGCTTCACTGCCTGTTGACGGACCAGCGGGCCCACCTCGTCCACATATTTCTTCAGGTCTTCCTGAACCTGCTTCGCCGCAGCCTCTCGTTTTTCAGGCGCCACCCGGGTCTGCAACGCCTGGCCTGCCTGCTGGTGCAACTGCATGGCGGGTCGCTCGACCAGGGCTTGCGCCGCCTGTTCAATGGCCGGCTGCTGCAAGACCAGAATTTTGGCAACCAGGTCTTTTTTGGCGGTGGAAGTTTGCGCGCAAACCATGGTCGAGGTCAGCAGCAGCGCAACAAGGGTAACTTTTTTCATTTCAGTCTTTTGGATGCACACAAGGAGACCGCTAATGTACTCCCGGGATTGCGACAATCAGGGCTTGCTGAATCAATCCCCTGAACACCGCCATGCAAACCGACTCGCTACTGACCTTCAAGCTTCCCGAGGGCTACTCATTCGCCGACCTCAGGCTTCGCCGCTGCGAGGCGGATGCCATTGATCTGGACATGGACCTCGTCAAGTTGGTCTGCAACATCAATGGACTGGATTTTGCGAAAGTTCTACAGGATCCAGGGCCGGTGGTGACCAGCATCCTGACGGTCTGGTACAAGAGCCACCTGGCAGCAGGCGGTCAGCCTGACCCGCTGATGGAGGAACTCAAATCGCAGGGCGCTCGGTCACACTAGGCGCGTGGGTGCCAAGATTGCGCCGATTGCCTTCGGGCGTCGATCGGCGGTGGTAGCCCCTGATACCGCTCAGGTCGCGTGCAGCGCGGCGACGCTGGTGGCGCCGGTCCGGCTCACTCTGACGGATCGCGACACTCGCACCGGACGCACCGCTTGCGCCCGCCAGCATCAGCCGGGTCATGGTTCCAATCACCTTGGTCCACGCGTGTCTGACCGGCTCGGAAAACGCGTCACCCAAAAGGTGCGACAGGGTTTGCAGCAAGGCCACTGAAAAATAAGGATAGTGGTGTGCCTGAATGCCGCAACAGGCGTTGATCCGCCCAACCTGCAGGAGGAGGGGCGCATGGCTGTCGAGTCTGTGCATCCCCCGGATCAGCTGTCCAAAGGTCTGCATCAACATGGCGTCACGCTCGTCCACGTGTCCTATGTAATCGGTCGTCAACCATGGCCTGTTCTCCAGCAGGCTGCGGCAAAAATACGCCGCAACGACCGGGCCTTCAGCCTCAACCCTGTACCACGACTCCTGCACCAATCTGACAGCATTCTGGTTCATTGTTCTAAGCACTCCACTAACGGGCCGCCCGGTGCGCCGCCCAATTCTGTTTGCCAAAAGTATAAAGCGCTGCAAAGATCACCAGTACCAGAACATACTGCGCAGGCCAGTTCTCGTCGAAGTCTTGCGCTTCCGTCAGCAAGGTGTAGCCAGTCACCACCAGAAGCGCTGCGACCAGACGCAAGCTCCACGCAGTGGGCTGTAGATGCTGACTGCCCATGCGTGCCAGCAGGCGTGTGCCCAGCATGCCAGCCAGCAGCCCCAGGCACATGCCTACCGCCACGTCACCCGGCCAGTGCGCGCCGACGGCAATACGCGACAAACCGGTACCCGCAGCCAGCACAAACAGCCACAGGTGTTTGGCACGCCCTTTCTGGGGCAATGCGAAGTAGATTGCTGACGCAACGGTAAACGCGGTCAAAGTGTGCCCCGAGGGCATGGAAACGTTGTGCAGCAGTTCACCAACCACACGCATCTGGGTGTTATCCACCACGGCGGCCGGTCGCGGGCTTTCGATCAGCCCTTTGCCCACACGGGCAAACACGATGGCAAAGGGCGCAGCGCACAACCAGGCCCACAGCAACCGGGGGGCGCGCACCAGCAGCGGTGCTGTCACACCCAGAATGCCCCAGGCGTTGCCCAGCAATGACAGCCCGGTCCACACAGGCGCCGCGACCGGTGCGAAGAATGCGTTGACCGCCACAAAAGTGGCTGGTTCGAAGGTGTGCAGCCACAGCGGCGCGCTCACCACGAACAGCACAAATGGCATCAGCCACATGCGCAGGGAAATGGCGGGAACCGGCATCAGAAAGCACCTCGGAGGCGGGGCAGCGGTTGAGCCGACCAGTTGCGGCAGGCGTAAAACCGGAAGGTTGCGATGGTGGTACCCAGACGCCGCACGTCCTGCGTCTCCAGCAAAGTGCAGTTGGCAAAGCCGTTGGCACCGATAGGCACTGCGTAGGCCAGCTGAGACCAGTCCACCAACAGCGTATCACCCCCCGCCGGCAGATCACCTGCCCACAGGTCAAACTGGTCGAACCGATCCTCCAGGACGTACACCGGCAGCGGTCTGGCATACCATCCCAAGCGGCTGGCCAGGGTCCAATTCTGCACACCCACACTTTGCAGTCCATGCTGTTGCGCCAGCACACGGGCGCGGCTGCCGGCGACGTCCCAGCCATGTACATCGGCAAAGGGGTTGGAGGGCGCGGCGCTATTGCCCTGGCCAGTGGTAGCGGTGAACACGGGCACACCGCCGGTCAGCATCAGTCCCAGCACCGCGGCACATACCAGTCCCTGCGCCGCCACCAAACCCCAGATGACCCAGCGACGGCCGTGCTGCACGGCGTGTGCCAGCCCCACCCCGGCAAACGGAGCCAGCGCCGCCCAGGCCGGTGCCGTCCAGTGCGGCAGGCTGGTGCCGCCACCCGAGAGCGCTGCCAGCACCACAAAAGGAACCACAAAGAACAGCGACAAGACACGGGGGCGCGCCCCCATAGCCTGGCGAAAGCCCGCCCAACCCCACAGAAGCAGCGGACCGTAGGCCAGCGCCTGCACTACCAGGAACCGTGCCAGATGGGTTACTTGCCAACCGCCACCTGCGCCATGACGGGCCTGGTAGACGAAAGAGATCCAGTGATTGCGCTCATTCCAATAGGCGACCGGAATGACCATCAGCAGGGCTATGCCCACGGCCATCCACAACCAGACATTGCGCAGGACCGCGACACCATGGGCCAGCATCAGGCACAGCGCAACCGCGGCGGCAGCCAGTATGGCGGTGTACTTGCTCAACCCCGCCAGGCCCAGCACCACGCCCAGCGCCACCCAAGGCAGCGGCCGACGCACAGCGCCGGCATCCATCAGATCCCACGTGAGCCCCAGCAGCGCGACACTGAAAAACATCAACAGCGTGTCCGGTAACAGGCCAATGCCGAGCACATGCAACAGTGGCGCCAGGGCCAGTGCGACAACCGCCCAAAGACCGGACCGCCCGGTTGGGCCCGTTGGCCGCGCGCTGGCATTCAGGCGTTCAGCCAGTCGGTAGGCCAGTAGCGCGGTCGCCAGCCACACAAGCTCGGGCACCAGCCGCATGGCCCACGCGGACGCATCCAACGCCACCAGCGGCCACTGGGCCCACCCCACCAGAGGAGGATGGTCAAAGTAGCTCCAGTCCAGATGCACGGCATACAGCGCGTAATGCGCTTCATCAACCGACAACCCCAGTAGCGCACCCATGCCGAAGTGCAGGGTGCACACCAGGAACAACAGGATCCAGGTGTTCCTGGAGACGCGGTATTGAGGGAGGGCGGAGCGCAAGGGCAACATGGGAGGAGTCACAACCCCAGCAGTCTAAACTGCGGTGTCCAGCCCACAACCTGCCATGCCCGAAATATTGTCCAGCCCCGCCCGCAACATTGATCCCCGCATCTGTCCGCTATGTGGTCTCAGCAACCAGTGCGCCAACGAAGTGCAGCGAGAAACCGGTGTGGCACAGGGTCCGTGCTGGTGCACCACAGCTGTGTTTGCGCCGACGCTGCTGGCACGCATTCCGGACGATGCCCGCCGGCTGGCCTGCGTGTGCGCGCGCTGTGCACCGGCGGCACTCCCTGACCCTTCTTCCTCCTGAATCCATCCATCTTCCGTTGACCAACCAAAGGACTCCCATGCCTACCTACCATATTGAAATGCTCGAAGGCCGCACCGTCGCACAAAAGAAGAAGCTGGCCGAAGAAATCACCCGCGTCACCGTCGAGGTACTGGGCGGTTCACCTGAATCCGTCGACATCCTGATCACCGATGTAAAAAGGGAAAACTGGGCCACGGGCGGAAAACTCTGGAGCGAGCCGCGCGACTGAGCACCCCATGCGCATGAACCTGCGACTGGCCATTCACTATGGCCTCACGATCTTCCTGAGCGCTTTTTTGCTGTTTCAGGTTCAACCCTTGATTGGCAAGATGATCCTGCCTTGGTTCGGTGGCTCGGCAGCCGTCTGGACCACCTGCATGCTGTTCTTTCAACTGGTGTTGTTGCTCGGCTACTTTTATTCGCACTGGGTGGTGCGCACGCTCACACCGTCGCGCCAGAGCCTGGTCCATGGCAGCCTGCTGGTCATCAGTCTGTTGCTCATCCCCATCAGCCCCAGTCTGGACTGGAAGCCGCTGGGTGCGGAAAATCCGACGCTACGCATCCTGGGCTTGCTCACGGTATCCATCGGCTTGCCGTATTTTGTGCTTTCGACCACCGGGCCGCTGTTGCAGGCCTGGTTTGCCCGGGAACGCTTTGGCGTTGTTCCGTACCGGCTGTTCGCGTTGTCCAATTTTGGCTCCATGCTGGCACTGCTGGCCTACCCCATCGCGGTAGAGCCTGTTTTTCCCACACTGTGGCAATCCTGGCTATGGTCGGGTTTGTATGCCTGTTTTGTGCTGGCCTGCGGTCTGCTCGCCTGGCGCGGCCGCAAGGGCGAACCCCTCGTGCTGCAGACACACGACGACGGGCCTGCACCCCGCTGGAACGACAAACTGCTGTGGGCGGCACTGGCTGCCTGCCCGTCCATTCTGATGGTCGCGGACACCAGCTTCCTGACCACCAACATTGCACCCATCCCGATGATCTGGGTGGCGCCCCTGGCGTTGTACCTGCTGTCTTTCATCCTGGCGTACGAACGGCACGGGCGCTACCGGCGCAGGATCTACCTTCCACTGCTGGTATTGGGCCTGGGCGCACTGGCCTATCTGCCAACGATGAGCATCAATGCCTTGCCCATCTATGTTTCCATGGGCATCAATCTGTCCGCATTCTTTGTCGCCTGCATGGTCTGTCACGGAGAGCTGTCTCGCCTGCAACCCCACCCCAGTCATTTGACGGCTTACTACCTGATGCTGTCTGTTGGTGGCGTAGTCGGTGGATTCTTTGTCGGAGTCGTAGCGCCCTATTGCTTTGACAGCAACTACGAGCTATCCATCGCCATCGTGCTCACAGGTTTGGTGACGGCCATTGCGGTCATTCCAAGGGTACGTTTTGCCAGCCCATTGTGGCGGAAGGTGAGCGTGACGTCTGCCGCGGTCCTGCTGCTGCTGTTGAGCTGGATTCGTGTTGACGACCACTTGTACGAAACCCGCGGAGCCGATGTGAGCCTGCGCAATTTCTATGGCACGCTGCAGGTCTACACCAACGCGGAGCGGGGCTCCCGCAGCATGCTGCATGGGCAAATTACACACGGCAGGCAGTTCACCGACCCTGCCAAGCTGGACGTACCCACTACCTATTACAGTGCGGACGGCGGCGTCGGCAAGACAATGCAGATCAAGGCCGAACAAGGCCCCTTGCGTGTCGGCGTCATTGGTCTGGGTGTAGGAACGCTGGTAGCCTATGGTCGCAAAGACGACTACTTCCGTTTGTACGAGATAGACCCACTGGTCATTGATATCGCCAGGAAGAACTTCAGTTTTCTGGCACGCACCGCGGCATCCACCGACATCGTGCTCGGCGACGCCCGACTGCAACTGGAACGTGAGCCGGCGCAGCAATTTGACGTACTCGTGGTAGACGCCTTTTCGGGGGACTCAGTACCAATTCACCTGCTGACCTACGAAGCGTTTGCACAGTATTTCCGTCACCTCAAGCCCAACGGCGTACTGGCCGTACATATCACCAACCGGTTTCTGGACCTGCAGCCCGTGGTCAAGACAGCCGCCGACCACTTTGCCAAGGACGTCAAAATGGTCCACGCAGATGGAATACCGGAGAAACTGGTTCTGCGGTCCAATTGGGCCCTGATCAGCAGCGACCCGGAATTCTTCAAACACCCCGCACTCAACAGCGCGGTGCGCATCCGCGCCCAGCCCAGTTTCCGACCCTGGAAGGATGACTACAGCAGCATTGTCTCGGTGATGCAGTAGCGCGGATGGCACGAGCCAATAACCGGCACGTCAACTTCACAAACTTTTACAGAACCAGCGCTGCGCACGGTCAACTCCGCGGGGAGGCAACTGCGTTGTAGTCCGATGGAGTCGTTCCATGCATCCAACACACCGGAGATTTTCATGAAGACAAAGGCACTCGTTACTGCATTGGCTTTGACCGTGGCCGGACTGGCAATGGCGCAAACCGCAACCCCCAACCTGGACAAACGCGAAGCGAATCAGCAGCAACGGATCGACCAGGGTGTGGCTTCCGGCCAGCTCAACGCCAAAGAGACCAACCGCCTGCAAAAGCGCGAAGCCAAATTGGCAGCCGATGAGGCGGCAGCCAAGGCCGACGGCACGGTCACCCGCGCGGAGCGACGCAAACTGCAACGTGAAGCGAACCGCGACAGCAAGGCCATCCGCAAGCAAAAACACGACGCACAAACCGCAGTGCCTGCCGGAAAATAAGTCAGCCGGTAGCCCGCGCCTGGCAGACTACTCGCCCATCTGTTGCAACAGGTACAGCCGCTGGTAGATGCCCTGATCCAGCGCCATCAGGGCATCGTGCGTGCCCTGCTCGTGGATGCGGCCATGGTTGAGCACCACGATGCAGTCTGCCGCGCGAATCGTCGACAGGCGGTGGGCAATAGCCACCACCGTCACACGCCCACGCAACTCCGACAACGCCACTTGCACGATCTGTTCGGTCTCGGAATCGATATGCGCTGTGGCCTCGTCCAGAAACAGGATGCGCGGCTGCCCGGCCAGCGCGCGTGCAATCGCGATCAACTGTTTTTGCCCCACCGACAGGCGCGCGCCCCCTTCGCCCAGCAGGGTGTCGTACCCCTGCTCCAGTTGCAGGATGAAGTCGTGGCAATGTGCCGCACGCGCCGCCGTCTCCACTGCATGCTGGGTCAGCGCCCGCCCCATCGCGATGTTGTCGCGCACGGTGCTGGCCAGCAGAAATGGGTCTTGGGGCACGAGCCCCACATCGGAACGAAACTGGGCATCGCTGAAGTGCCGCAGCGCGATGCCGTCCAGCGTGATGCTGCCCGACTGCGCCTGGTAGAAGCGCAGCAACAAACTCAGCAACGTGGACTTGCCACTTCCGGTGTGGCCAACCAGGCCAAAGAACCCGCCCGCGGGAATGTCCAGCGACAGATCGTGCAACACCACGGTCGCCGGATCGTAGCCAAAGCGAAGGTTCTCGATCCGGATGGCGCCCTCGCGGATGCATTCGTCACTGTTTACCGGTGCAGGACGGTGTTCCTGCAGCAGCGCGTCCACTCGGGCAGCCGCCACCACGGCTTGCTGCAACTGACCGAACTGCAGGGTAATCTGGATCAGCGGGTCCACTACGCGGCCGATGTAGCTGACGAAGGCATACAAAATACCGATCTCCACCATACCCAGACTGCGTTGGCCAAAGCTGTAGATCACCACAGCCAGCAGCACCACATTGATGAAGTCCAGCATGGGGCGCAGCAGCCAGGCGTTGACCCGCATCTCGGCCACACGGGCTGCCAGGTGCTGCCGGTTGGTCTTGTCAAAGCGGTCACGAAAGCGCCGCTGCGCATTGCTGGCCTGCAGCACGGCCATGCCGGCAATGGACTCCGACATCTGGGCATTGATGTCGCTGCGCTTCTGGCGCGCACGGGCCACGGCGGGCGCGCTCCAGCGCTGGTAAAACCAGACGATCACCACCACCGCCGGAATCAGCATCAGCACGATCAGCATCAGGCGCCAGTCCAGCCAGGCCATGGCGCCCATTGCGCCCAGCACCACGATGCTGCTGTCCAGCATGACAAACAACACTTGCACGTAGAGGCTCTTGACCTGCTCGGTGTCGTTGGTCACGCGGCTGACCAGCTGCCCGGTAATGGCCTTGTCAAAAAACGCCATGGGCAGGCGCAATACATGGCCGTAGACCTCCTCACGCAAACGCCGCACCGAACGCATGGCCACACCCGACAAGCGGGTCAACTGGGCGTAGCGGATCACGCTGGCCACACTGCCTGCCACGATGATGCCGATGAGCAAAAGACCCATCATCTGCAAGTCCAGGCGCTGGGGCAACAGGTAGTGGTCTATGTAGTACTTGCCCATCAGGGGACCGGCAGCTTCGAGCAGAGCCGCCGCCAGCAACCAGGCCGTGCCCAGCATCAGATGGCGTCGCTCGGGTGCCGCCGCGTGCAACAGCAGGGCCACTGCCCGTCGCGTATTGCGCGGCGTTACGGGGCCTGCAGTGCCGGACTGCGGATCGTTTTCAGGCGGCATCCAGGCTGGCCTCCAGTTGTTGGTAGCGCCACTGCGCAGCGTACCAGCCATCACGCGCGAGCAGGCTGGCATGGTTGCCCTGCTCACTCACTTTGCCGTCCTTGAGCACCAGAATGTGGTCAGCATCCATGACCGCACTGAGCCGGTGGCTGACGATCACTGCGGTGCGTCCAGCGCACGCGCTACGCAGGTGCTGCAGGATGTCGGTTTCGGTCTGGGTGTCCACTGCCGACAACGCGTCGTCCAGCAATAACAATGGGGCATCGGTCAGCAGTGCGCGGGCGATGGCCACGCGCTGGCGTTGCCCACCCGATAGCGCAATGCCCTTTTCACCGACGGGCGTGTCGTAGCCGAGTGGCATGCGCACAATATCGTCGTGGATGGAGGCCAGTCGCGCGGCCTGTTCAACCTCTGCACGACTGGCATCGTGCCTGGCCAGCGCGATGTTCTCGGCAATGGAAGCAGAAAAGAGAAAGGGCTCCTGTGGCACCCAACTGATGGCCCGGTTCAGCGCGTCGAACCGGTAATCCGACAGCAACTTACCGCCCCACACCACATTGCCAGAGTGCACCCCGTACTGGCGCAGGATGAGCCGCAGAACACTGGACTTGCCCGCACCGGTGGCGCCCACGAGGCCCAGGGTCTGACCGGCTGGCACGCTCAGGCTCAGACCCGACAGGGCCAGGGCCTGGTGTCCGGGGTAGGAAAAACTCACGCCGTCAAAAACCAATGAACCATTGCCCACTGCGTCGAGTGTGCCGTGGTCATCGATGGACAACGGCGCATCCAGCGTGGGCTGCAGTCGCCCCCAGGCGGCCCGTCCGCGCTCCAGAAGCGCCAGCACCCAGCCCGCAGCAAACATGGGCCAGATCAGTTGCCCCAGATACATGCTGAAGGCCGTCAATGCACCAATGGTGAGCTCGGCATGCCACACCAGATAGCCACCAAGCCCCAGCGTCAAGACCGTCGCACTGACCAGGGCAATGCCCACGGCGGGCTCAAAGGCAGCCTCCCAGCGCTGGGCCCGCAGACTGGCACTCGCTGCGGCTTCGGCCAATTCGGCAAATCGGGCGGCACTGCGGTCCTCCAGGCCCAATGCACGCAGGGTGCGCACGCCCGTCAACGTCTCTTGCACATGGTCATTGAGCTTGCCAAAGGCATCCAGTGAGTCCTTGGATGCCTTGTGGATGTGGTTGGAAATACGCCAGAACGCCAAGGCCATCAAGGGGAAAGGCAACAGCGCCGCGCCCGCCAGCCGGCCATCCACGCCCAGGCTCATCATCGCCACCACCATGATCAGGGTCAGGGTACCGTCAAAGCCCGCGAGCATGGCTTCACCTGACGCCATTTCCACCGAGTCAATGTCGTTGGTGGCCATGGCCATCAAGTCACCCGTGCGCTTCTGCTGGAAAAAGTGCGGCCCTTGCAAACACAAGCGGGCATACAGGCGCTGGCGCAGTTCTGCGCCCAGGCGGTAGCTAGCGGCAAACAATTGGAGGCGCCATGCCACCCGCAAAAAATAGATGGCGACACCCGCCAGAATCAGCCACGCCAGTTCACCCTGTAGCGCGCCCGGACTCAACGTTCCGCCCACGAGCCCGTCCACCACCTGCCCGACCTGGCGTGGAATGTAAACCGTGAGCGCACTGACCGCTGCCAGCATCAGGGCTGACAACAGATAGGGGCGCCAGTTCTGGCGGACGTAGAGGCCAATCAGGCCGGTCAGACTCATGTGGATGGTGTGCGACTAGGTCCGTCGACGCTCCAGCTTGGCTTCTTCATAGAAGCGCGTTTTGGCGCGAAACATGGCCTGGTCAGCTTCATGCAGCGCCGCTTCCACCAGCCCGGCCGACACGCAGGAGGCGATGCCGATGGCCAGACTCAGACGCTGTCCTGGATAGAACTGGTTGTTGAGCTCAACCATGGACTCGATGCGCTCCTGCAAGCCTGCGGCCACCCGCTCATCGCAGCCCGGCAGCAAGGCAATGAATTCATCACCCCCGACCCGCGCCACACAGTAGGGATAGCCAGTCGTTGCGCTGGCAAGTACCTCGCCAGCGCGACGCAGCACGCCGTCTCCTGCCGCATGCCCATGCTCATCGTTGATGCGCTTGAGACCATTGAGGTCCATCGCCATTACGCTCAACGGCCACGGCCCCTTGCGGCTGATGCGGTTGAGTTCATCCACATAAAACGCCCGATTGCGCAGCTTGGTCAATGCATCGTGTTTGCCCAGGTATTCCAGGTAGGCCTCGGCCTTCTTGCGCGCCGTGATGTCGATCAACGAGACCAGCACCAGACTCCAAGTTGACTGGTGGGCAGGCAGCACCGCAAACTGCATATGGATGTTGATCAGCTCGCCCGTCAAGGAGTAGTTCACCACTTCCCGCAACTGAACGGTTTTGCCATCCCATAGGTCAATCAGCTGTTCGGCGAAGGAGTCATGCATTTCATCCCTGAATACCTGACCCAACTTTGCCAGCAGTTCATCCTGGCTAGCGGCGGAAAACATCGAAAGGGTCTGCCGATTGACATTGATGACCCGGATTTCCTCCATGCAACGGCCGACAAACTCAGGGTGCACGCTGATGAAAACGCGAAAATCACGAATACCCTGGGCCCGCACTTCATCGAGCAAGCGCTTGACGCCACTGAAGTCTTCAACCCAGAGGGACACCGGAGAATAGTCAAACAGGTCCCGCGCGTATTGTTCGCTCAGAGCCAGCCGGTCTTGGGCCTGTTTGGTCTGGGTGACGTCTTGCAGCGACACCATGACCCGGTCCCAGGTGGCTTCATGACCTTGCAGTACCCGCACGTGGATTTGGGCGTCCACACGGCGCCCGTCCAGCGCGTAGTTCACCGTCTGATTGGAAAACTCCAGCGTTCCACGCCACAGAAAATTCAGTTCGACCAGCATTTGCCCGAAGGTGTCATCGCGAAAGACTTCCGCCAATCGCTCCTCCAACTCCTGTTGGCAACTGGCCGCCAACACGGTAAGGGTCTGCCGGTTAACCTTGATGATCTTCAAGCAGGCTGCGCACTGTTGAAATCGCGCCGGTGTCTGTGTGAGATGCGCGGTCAAATCCACGACGCCCTGCGCGCGCCAAGTGTCAAACAAAACCTTCAAGGCACTGTAATCTTCCAGCCACAACGAAATGGGGGCTGATTCAAACATCAACTCGAAGTCGGTCTCGGGATTCTTGTGCACCATACCATCTCCTCCTTGGGGCTATTGTCCACCAGCCCCCGTGCTACGGGCAGCCAAGGTATGCATCCAGGCGGACGAACCAGGGAATTCATCCAGCAACCCGTTCCATCTGGCGCAGGTAGAATTTCATGCATCCATTTGACTGGTTTTCACGATGCCCACCAACCACCGAATCGCCGTTAGCCCCCGTTTCCTTGCCCTCGGGATCGCAACCCTGCTTGCCGGCCCAGCACTCGCCCAAGTCAGCCCTGTCGCAAGCGACCAGCGCGTCATGGAGATCGTGGACTCCCGTTGTGTACTGTGCCATGGCCGCGAAGGGGAAAGCGCCAGTGCGATCTACCCGCGATTGGCAGCGCAACACCCGGACTACCTGCTCAAGCAGTTAAAGGATTTCCGCGACGGACGGCGCAAAAGTGACACCATGAGCGACATGGTCAAAGGCATGAAGGACGAAGAATTCAGGGGCTTGGCCGCCTGGTTTAGCACCCGCAAACCGGGCTTCCGCCAACCTGCGGACGCTGATCTTGCGGGTGTCGGCAAATATATCTTTACCAAGGGCAATTCTTTCTCCGGCGTGCCGGCGTGCGTGTCGTGCCACGGTGCAAACGGACACGGCACGCAGCAATTGCCACGGTTGGCAGGCCAGCACCCTGCCTATCTGGAGGGGCAGCTCAAGGAATTTGGTGACCGCGAACGCACGAACGACAACGCCGTCATGCACAGTGTGGCTTCCAAACTGACCGCACTCGAGATCCGCTCGGTAGCGGTCTACATCGGCAGTCTGCAATAGTCCGATGGAGGGTTCGCTGCACCGTTCCAGATGGATTCGGGGGCTCTACTTTGCCGCGGGGGTTGCTGCATTGGTAGCGGGGCTACTGGGTATCGTCTTGCCCGTGTTGCCGACGACCCCGTTTGTGCTACTGGCCGCCGCATGTTTTGCCAAAAGCTCAGACCGCTTCTACAACGCACTGCTGAACCATCGTCTCACAGGCCCTGTCATCGCTGACTGGCGAACGCATGGCGCCATGCAACGCAAGACCAAGCACTGGGCCGTGCTCATGATGGCCCTGTCATTCGGGACCTCGATACTCGTCATACACTCGTTCTGGCATCGCATCATGTTGTTGGCCATGGCGACAATCCTCGGGGTTTTTATCTGGCGTGTCCCTGTGCGGCCCGAGCCCCCGACAGACCGAACAGCGGAGACCGCCTCTCCAGAGACCTGACGCCATTCGCCGTGTAAACTGTTTCCATGTGCCAACTCCTTGGAATGAACAGCCGACTGCCAGCCAGTCTGACACTGAGTTTTACCGGGTTTTCGCAGCGCGGTGGCTGCACCGACCACCACGCTGACGGCTGGGGCATTGCTTTCTTTGAGAGTGACGGGCAAAAACCCGGAAAGGCGGCGCGCTATTTTGTCGACAAGGAAAGCGCCGCCACATCACCGATTGCGCAAATGCTGCGCACCTACCCGATCAAGAGCCACAACGTCGTCGCCCACGTGCGCAAGGCCACGGTTGGCCAGGTCAGTCTGGAGAACTGCCATCCGTTTGTGCGCGAGTTGTGGGGCCGCTACTGGGTGTTTGCCCACAATGGCGATCTGAAGGATTTTCAACCTACCCTGCATGGAGCCTTCAAACCTGTGGGTGACACCGATAGTGAACTTGCTTTCTGCTGGCTATTGCAGGAACTCAACAAGTCACACTCCGGCGTGCCCAGCGTCGAAGAGCTCACGCACACGCTACGCGAACTGGTGCCCCGGATTGCCAGGCACGGCACCTTCAATTTCCTACTCAGCAATGGACAGGCGCTGTGGGCGCATGCCAGCACCAAGCTGCACTTTGTGGTGCGCCAACACCCTTTCACCCAAGTCCAACTGAAGGACGAAGACGTGAATGTGGATCTGGCTGAACTGAACGGACCTGAGGATAGGCTGGCCATCGTAGTAACCGAACCACTGACCACCAATGAAAACTGGGTCGCCATGGAGCCCGGTGAATTCAAGGTTTTTGTAGACGGTGCGCCGTTGACCGGCTGACGACAAGGGTGCCCGGCGACGCCGTGGCGTATCAGGCTTGGATTCTGGGCGCGACCACTGCATGTGTCAACAGCGTTTATCCTTACGCACAGTTCAAGAAATTGGACTAGATTCATGAGAGCAGCATGGTGTAAAAACCCCCACTCCATCAAGGCCATTCCATGAAACACTTTTTACAAGACACGAGCTGTGGAACCGGATCGGCGGTGTTGCTGCTTTGCTCGGCTCTGGCGGCATGCGCCCCGCAGGAAACTGTGCGCAACACTGCCCCTGCAACGCCTGCAACAGTCGCTGTGGCGCAACCCGCTCCGGCTGCGCCACCACCGGTTGTTGCACTACCCTATGGAGACGCAGTCAAACTGGCCGCACGCGATCTGTTCACCAAAGCAAAATTGCCGGATGGTCAATCATTCAGCCTGGTGATTGATCCCCTGGTCGATGGCACGACGGGGATGCAATCCGTGGCCACCGTTGCACTGGAGCAGCAGGTTACAGACATTGTTTCCAGCAACTATCCCCGGTACCAGATCAAACCCTTCAATTCTGCGAACCTTGCTGCCGCACCCCTGGTTTTCATTGGCACCTTCACCCCCATCAATCTGCAGGGAAAGGCTGCGGGCGAGCGAGATGCCTATCGCGTCTGCTTTGCGTTGGCCGACCTCAAGACCGGCAAGATCGTCAGCAAGGGGTTTGCCAGGTCACAAACTGATGGCATTGATCCGACACCATTGCCCTATTTTCGCGATGCTCCCCTCTGGGTCAATGACAAAATTGTGGAAGGCTATATCAAGACCTGCCAGGGCACCAGTGCAGGAGACCCCATCAATGCAGCCTACCTTGACAAAGTGAGCGTCGTTGCCGGCATCGACGAGGCCACCAAAGCCTACAACAGCAAGAAATACAAAGACTCTCTGGCTCTCTTTACCGCACTGTTGCGAAACCCGGCCGGCGACCAGCCCAGGGTGCACACGGGCATTTACCTCTCCAACGTCAAATTGGGGCGCCGCGAAGCGGCCATGCAGGTGTTTTCGAAAATGGCCTCCCAGGGCATGAGCGCGAAACGCCTGGCCGTCAAATTTGGTTTTCAAAGCGGTGGTTCGGCACTGGCCAAAGATGAAAATCCCTACGATCGGTGGCTTAAGGAACTGGCCAGCGTGTCCTCTAAATTGGCAAAAACCTCCGAGACCTGCTTTGAGGTGGGCGGGCACACCGGCCGTGGAGGCTCGGAACCACTCAACGAACGCCTGGCGCTTCAACGCGCCGAATACGTCAAGCAACGTCTGCTGGCAGAACGCAAGGATCTTGCAAACGTCATATCAACAAAGGGCTACGGCTCCAGCGAGGCACTTGTGGCCACCGGCAAGGGCGATCCCTTTGACGCACTGGATCGGCGCATCGAATTCAAATCGACCCAATGTCCGACCAAGAGTTGAGTAAATGTTTTGGTGCCACCAGGTATTTCCGGTGCGACGTGCAGCAGGGCCACAATGAAAGCGTATTTCAGACGCGCGTGTGCCATTGCACTCGCCACATGCGTCTGGAATTCCTTTGCGGGGCCGGACCAGCCAGCCGAGGCCCCTCTATTGCGGACCAGCATCGGCTCGCACAGCGCGCCCATTCGGGCAATCGATGTGGACAGCAAGGGGCGGTATGCAGTGACGGCCGCGGAAGACAAGACGGCCGGTATCTGGGATCTTGAAAGCGGCAAGTTATTACAAGTCCTGAGACCCCCGGTAGGCCCAGGAAACGACGGGAAGCTCTTTGCCGCTGCAATGACGCCGGATGGAGCCATGGTCGCGGTGGGTGGGTGGTCCGCAGACAACGACGTCTACCTGTTCGACCGGTCCAGCGGGGTGCTGCGTCATCGCATCACCGGATTGCCGGATGTCGTCACCCAGCTCACTTTCTCACCCGACGGAAGGACGCTCGCCGTTGGGCTATGGGGTGTGAATGGCGTTCGCCTGTTCAGCAGTGATTCTGGCTGGCACAGCAGCCGCGAGACCGGCAGCGACAACCGCTACGAAGGTGCAGTCTCCGGGGCCAAATTCTCCTGGGACGGAGCCCGGCTCGCGGTGGCAAGTACCGACGGGTTGATCCGGTCTTACGCCGCAACACAACGATCCCTCAGTCTTGTAGGCAGTACCCGCCCCGCCCAAGGGCGACAGCCGTTCGGTGTAGCCTGGTCACCCGACAATCGACTTCTGGCAGTAGGGTTTTCAGATTCCGCCTCGGTTGCCGTACTGAACGCCGACAGCCTGCAACTGGCCTATGCTCCAAGCACCACAGGCATTTCGGGAGGCAGTCTGAATGCCGTTTCCTGGACACGAGATGGTGAGGACCTGCTCGCGGCGGGAACCTTGCGAGGCGCAGATCGCTTAAACGTCCTTCGACGCTGGCGGCAGGGCGGCAAGGGTGCGGCAAGCGACGAGAGTGTTGCCAGCAACACTGTTGTGGGAGTTCACGCTTTAGCCGACGGCCGCGTGGTCTACGCGTCTGCGGAACCCTCGTGGGGGTGGCTGAAAGAAACCTCCAATGGATATACCAATCAATCGTTTGGCAGTGCGCTGGCAGACTTTCGCAATGCTCGCAACACGTTTCGCCTGTCCCGTGATGGCGCAACCGTTGCATTTCCTTTGAACAGCACCCGGGGAGCCGGAGAGGTCACTGCATTCGACGTCGTGCAGTTGCAGTGGACTGCACCCCAGCCGCAATGGAAACCGCCCAGCGCGGGAAAACCTCCAGTCGGCATCAGCGATTGGTTCGAAAACACAACCCCCACGTTGAACCAGCGTCGCATCAGCTTGCATGAGTCCGAAATTTCCATGACGGCAGCGGTTGCATCGAACAACTCAGGTTTTGCGATCGGAACCAGCCAGCACGTCCGGTACTACAACACCAGTGGAACAGAAATCTGGCGAGTGGCAGCGCCAGGCACGACCTGGCAGGTCAATATTTCCGAGAGCGGCCGATGGGTCGTCGCAGCATTCAGCGATGGCACCATCCATTGGTATACGGCAAAGGATGGCATGGAACATCTGACTTTGTTCGCGCACCCCGACCATCGCAGATGGGTTCTGTGGACTCCATCTGGCTACTTTGCAGCGGGCCCGGGATCCGAGGACTTGATAGGCTGGCATCTCAACCGGGGGAAAGACCTGGCGGCAGATTTTTTCCCGGCCTCCCGCTTCAGGGGGCAATACTATCGACCCGATGTGGTTGCCAAGGTGATAGAGACCGCAGACATCCAAGAGGCGGTTCGGCTGGCCGATCTCGATGCCAACCGAAAACCGCGAACCGAGATGGCAGGCGTTGCACTCCCACCCATTGTGGAGATACTGGCCCCGTCAGGGGAAGTGTCGACCTCCAAAGCGGAAGTGACGCTTCGCATTGCCATCCGTACGCCCGACGATGCGCCCGTGTTGTCAGTACGTGTCCGGGTCAATGGTCTGTTGCAACCCGAAACACGCCTTCCCAAAGGCCAGGATGCATCCAGCACATCCGGACGTGAGGTCACCGTCAAGGTACCCGCAGACGACTCGGAAATACAGGTATTTGCAGAAAATCGCAACGGAGTATCGACTCCCGCCGTCGTTCCGGTGAAATGGTCAGGTGCAAGGCCTCGCGACACCTCTACCGGAAATTCGGCCAGGACCGACAGTTCGCTGGCACCCAAGCTCTATGTGCTGGCGGTTGGCATGTCCAGATACCGCAATGCGGCGTACAACCTGGACTTCGCCGCCAAGGATGCGGGGGACTTCAGCAAAGCGATGTTCCTGCAAAAGGGAAGCCTCTACCGCGACGTGGAAGTCAAGGTCCTCACCGACGCGAAAGCGACGAAAGACGACGTATTGGATGGTTTGGAATGGCTCAAGCGCGAGGTGACATCCCGCGACGTCGGCATACTTTTTCTTGCCGGACACGGGCTCAATGACAACACTGGCAATTACTACTTTCTGCCTCACGACGGCAATCCGGAACAGCTGCTGCGCACCGGGGTTGCGCAAAACGACATCAAACT
>ERZ724520.430-NODE-430-length-22526-cov-7.981443_pt1 | contig 22526 bp, 14 predicted proteins | sample MGYA00376053_ERZ724520 | MGnify/ENA primary metagenome ERZ724520 (study PRJEB28724, sample SAMN07190886) | activated sludge metagenome | isolation source: activated sludge of sewage treatment plant in Hong Hong | place: USA: Christiansburg, Virginia | collected...
GTAGGACTCGGACCCGGTCGGAGGCAGCGTCAGGCGCACGGGCATCATGCCGATGCCGGTGGGTTCCACGTGCAGTTGCACCGGCGTGGCAATCGCCAGCCCTGGAAGACCCGACACCGTCACGGTGTAGTCCTGCGCCTGCTCGGTGCCGTTCATGATCTGCAGGCGATAAACGTTTTCGATATAGCCCTGCTCCACCACCCGCGCCTGCGTGCCGCGGTCCTTGAGGACGTCGACGGAGAAGCCCTTGCGCATGGAAATGCTGACCACAAACACCGTGGCGGTGACCAGCAACAGCACGCCATAGATCAGCACCCGGGGGCGCACCACACGGCCCACCATTTGCTTGGCGTTCAGATGCTGCTCGATGCCCGCGCCAGAGGAATAGCGGATCAGGCCTTTGGCGTAGCCCATCTTGTCCATCACGTCATCGCAGACATCGATGCAGGCGGCGCAGGCGATGCACTCGTTTTGCAGGCCGTTGCGGATGTCGATGCCGGTGGGGCAGACCTGCACGCACAGCGTGCAGTCTATGCAGTCGCCCAGGCCCAGCGCCTTGGGGTCGGCCGAGCGGGAACGCGAGCCGCGCGATTCGCCACGCTCGGCGTCGTAGGCGATGACCAGCGAGTCCATGTCGATCAGCGCGCTCTGGAAGCGGGCATAGGGGCACATGTATTTGCAGATCTGCTCGCGCATGTAGCCGGCGTTGCCATAGGTGGCGCCGGCATAGAACAGCACCCAGAACCACTCCCACGGCGAGAACGACCACTGCGCCAGTTCGGCGGCCAATTGGTGAATCGGCGTGAAATAGCCGACGAAGCTGAAACCGGTGACCAGCGCAAAGCCAATCCACGCGAACTGCTTGCCGCCCTTGCGCAGCAGCTTGTTGACACTCCACGGCGCGGCGTCCAGGCGCATGCGCGCTATGCGGTCGCCTTCGATGCGCCGCTCGAACCACATGAAGATTTCGGTGTACACGGTCTGCGGGCAGGCGTAGCCGCACCACAGCCGCCCGGCCACGGCGGTGAAAAAGAACAGCGCCAGCGCGGCGATGACCAGCAAGGCCGCCAGATAGATCAGGTCCTGCGGGTGCAGTACCAGGTTGAAGATGAAGAAACGCCGCTCGTTGAGGTCAAACAGCATGGCCTGGCGGCCATTCCACTGCACCCAGGGCAGGCCGTAGAACACGATCTGCGTCACCCAGACCATGACCCAGCGCCAGTTGGCAAACCAGCCCTTGACCGAGCGCGGGTAGATGCGGACCTGCTTCTCGTAGGCGGAGAGAAAGCTCTGGTCTTCGGGCTCGGCGGGCACCGCCTGAATGGGAATCACGCGGGAGGAAGGGGGTTGGGTCATGGGGGCCAGGGGAAACAACTAAACTAAATACATCTTATCTCGACGGACAAACACTGCGCTGGCGCGGGGTTTTCGTCCAGGGCTAGGCGCCCACCAGTATCGCCCGGTTGCGCCCCTGCGCCTTGGCGGTGTACAGGGCGCCGTCAGCGGCGCGGAGCAAGTCGTCCGGTGTACCGTCCTCCGCTGGATACACCGAGGCCACACCAAAACTGGCCGTCACGCAGCCGAAGGCCGACTGGTCGTGTGGCAGCCCCAGTGCCTGCAGTGCGACGCAGACGCGGTGCGCCATGTCCAGCGCATCGGCTCCCGTGGTCGCGGGAGCAATGAAGACAAACTCCTCACCACCGTAGCGGGCCACCAGATCACCGGTGCGGCAGATGGTGTCCGCCAGCAGGCGCGCCACCCGGCGCAGGCAGTCGTCGCCCGCCTGATGGCCGTAGTGGTCGTTGTAGTGCTTGAACCAGTCGACATCCATCAAGCCAATGGCCAGGGGCTGCCCCAGGCGTGCGGCACGGGTCCATTCGCTGGCCAGCACGGTGTCGAAACGGCGGCGGTTGGCGACCGCTGTCAAGCCATCGGTGGTGCTGATCTCCTCCAGCCTGGCATTGAGCAATTGCAGTTCTGCCGTGCGCGCTTCGACCCGGACTTCCAGCAGATGCTCGGATGCCTTCAGCGTCTTGACCAACTCGCCCTGTGCCTGCAGCGCCTGGGCCTGGGCTTCGACCTTTTCGCGGCGGAACGCGTTGTAGCGATCGGCCAACGCAAATGACAGCAACAGCATTTCCAGCGCGGAGCCGATCTGCGTGCCGTCGGAGGTGAACACATTGGTGGGCAGAACCCCCAAATTGCGCAAATGCGACAGGGCGACCGCCATCATCATCGTGAAAAAGGCGGCGACAAAAAAGTACGCGCTGCGCTGGCGTCTGGTGGCGCAGACCACGCCGACAAACAGCAGGAACAGAGCGGTGAAGGCATTGATCACCACGAACACCGGGGCGAATTCCCGAAACCACAGAAGGAGCAGAAAGAACGAGACCGCGTTGACGCCGATGAACCACTGGATCAGCCGGTCGATACGCGGCACCAGCGCGCGCGTGTTGAGCACACGGCGGGCAAAAAACAGCATGACCACCCCTGCCGCGGCGGCGAGCACATTGACACCCATCATGGACCATGCGGGTCTATCACCCCAGAGAAACTCGACCCCCAGGCCCGTGAAAGCGGCTAGCGCCACGGCCACACAACTGGCAAACACCACATAGAGCAGGTAGCTGAAGTCGCGCAGCGCGAAAAACAGCATCAGGTTGTAGAAGGCTATGGCGAGCACCACGCCAAAGTACAGGGCTTGCAGCGCATAGGAACTTCGCTCATGGCTGTAGAAGGCCTTGGGCTCCCACAAAAGCGCGGGAATGTTCAGTGAGTTGGGCGACTCCACACGCAGATACACCTGCTGGTCCGCGTGCGCCGGCAGCGTGAATGGCAGGACGATGAACCGGCTCAGGTGCGGCTGGGCGGCCATCGGGCGGGCATAACCGACTTCGATGGTCCGATAGCCCTGCCCCTCTACCGGCTGGTGAAAGTCGACGCTGGCCAGTAGCGCATACGCGATCTCCAGCACCCGCTCAACCGGCTGATCTCCGGGGTTCTGCACGTGCAGCCGCAGCCACACCGCAGACCGGGTGTAGGAGAACCCGAGCGCCTGACCGCTGCGCGCCTCGGTCTTGAAGCGCTGCGCGAACTCCGGCCGGGTGACATCGGCCAGGGTCAGCGCCGCACTGGGGTCCTCGAACACCGCAAAATGACTGGTCAGGGAAATCGCCTCTGGCCCGGCGCGTGTCACGTCCAACACCCGATCGGCCGTGTGGGCCGTGACGCTGGTGGCGCACAACAACACGGCGCACAGCCCCAGGAAAAAGGGGCGGCGCGGGTTATGGATAGCGGATAGACAGTTCAACCACATGGGGCGAAGTATCGCGCCTTTGCCCAGGCCGCTGGCACGATGGGGAAGCAACGTCGCTGCTACGATGGGGCCGCCGATACCGGCATGCCTACGAGAATCTCCATGCCCGCTAGCAACGACCAAGACCCCGGGGTCATCGAGAACCGCGCCCTGCTGCCACTGATGGTGGTGGTGACCCTGGCGATGGGCTGGATCTTGCAGCCGTTCTACGGCGCCATCCTGTGGGGCGCCATCATTGCGCTGCTGTTTACGCCGGTGTACCGGCGACTGCTGGCGCGTCTCAAATGGCGGCGCACGTTGGCGGCCCTGTTGACGCTGGCACTGATCCTGGTGGTGCTGATTCTTCCGTTTGCATTGCTGACCGCCGCGCTGGCGCAGGAGGTGGCCCACTTCTACCAGCAGGTGCAGTCGGGCGAGGTCAATCCAACCGGCTACTTTCGCGGTGTGTTCAATGCCTTGCCCAACTGGCTGACGGCTTTGCTGGATCGCTTCGGCCTGGTCAATTTCTCGACTTTGCAGCGCCGTATCACGGCGGCACTGGCACAGGGCAGCCAGTATCTCGCCACGCAGGCGCTGGGCATCGGGCAGTTGACCGTGGAGTTCGTCACCAGCCTGTTCATCACCCTGTACCTGGCGTTTTTCCTGCTACGCGATGGCGAGAGTCTGGCGCGTGCGATGCGCAATGCGGTGCCACTGGCCCCTGAGCACAAGAAGGAGTTGATCAGCAAGTTCACCACCGTGATCCGCGCCACGGTCAAAGGCAATTTGCTGGTGGCCGTCATCCAGGGCGCGCTGGGTGGCCTGGCGTTCTGGGTGCTGGGCGTCGGTGGCGCCTTGCTCTGGGCGGTGTTGATGGCGTTCTTGTCGCTGCTGCCAGCCATTGGCGCGGGACTGGTGTGGCTGCCCGTGGCGCTGTACTTTTTTGTGACCGGAGACACCTGGCAAGGCCTTGCGCTGTGTGCCTGGGGTGTGCTGGTCATCGGCTTGGTCGACAACCTGTTGCGGCCCATCCTGGTGGGCAAAGACACGCGCATGCCCGACTACGTGGTGATGATCACCACGCTGGGTGGCATGGTGGTGTTTGGCATCAACGGCTTTGTCATCGGCCCGGCGATTGCTGCCATGTTCATGGCGGTCTGGCACATCTACATTGCGACGCGCCAAGACGAACAGGACCCCGTCAGTCATACCGAAGCGTAAAGATCACATCCACCGCGCTCTGCTCCCCGCTTTGCGCACGCAGCGTGAGGCGGCGCGACAGGTCGTAGAAGATGTAGAGCGTGCCCAGCGTGTCGGCCATGCTGCGCTCAAAGCTGACATAAAAATCCCGCGACAGCCGTTTGCCCAGCGTGACGGTGGCGCCCGTGCTGCCGCCGTCTGCGGTGTTGGCGCCGCTGCCCATGGACAGCTCGTCAAGCCCCAGGGACTGCGCCAGGCGGGCCGTGATGCCCGGACCACTGCCGCCCAACAAGGCCATGGCGGCCTGCTGCAACATGGCGGATTCGGCGCCACCGTTGGCGGCGGAGCGGCCCAACACCAGCCAGGCCAGCTTCTCCGAATCCGGCAGGTCGGGATCGGCGTAGAGGCGCACCACCGGCGCCAGTGCCGTGCCACTGACCTGGACGCCAACCCGCTGTTGCAGGTTGGGCCGCAGCGCCAGAATGTCCAGTGACGGGTTGTCCAAGGGGCCGCCAAAGCGCAACACCCCTTCTTCTATGGCCAACTGCTGGCCGTAGGCCTTGTAGGTGCCGCGCACGGTTTGCAGCGAGCCCGTGAGGCGCGGCACTTGTTTGGTGTCGGCATTGCTGCGCAGCTCCAGACTGCCCGCCAGCCGGGTGTTGAGCCCGCGCCCGCGCACTTCAAAGTTGTCGCCCAGGTCCAGGGTGATGGCCACATTGGGAATCACCCGCACGCCGGTTGGGGTTGGGGCCGCCGGGGTAGGCGCTGTGCTGGCTTGTGAACCACGCACACGCACGTCGTCGCCCAGCCGCGGGGTGCTGTCGTCGGGCAGGATGAAGAGCGCTTCCATCGCCTTCAGGGTGCCGTTGATGGCCAGGCGGGCGTCGGCCAGTTGGGCGCTGACCTGGCCCGACACCACCAGACGCCGGTCCGCCCGTGTGCTCATGCGCAGGGATTGGGCCTCGGCCACCAGATCCATGCGGATGCGTGCGGCAGCGCCGGTCGGCGTCGCGGTGGAGCTGGTGGTGCCGGCGGTAACAGGCAACCACGCCACGGAACCCTTGACCACCAGTTGCCCACCACTGGCACCCCCCGCGCCATGGAGTTTGAATTCCTCGATCTCCAGACGCTGGCCGTCCAGCCTGGCGCGCAGGGAGCCCTGGCTGAAGTCGATGCCATCCACGACGGAGCGCAGGGCCAGGTCTTGCGCCAACAGCGTGCCGCGCCATTGCGGCGCCGACGCCGTGCCCGACACGGTGGCATTGGCGTCCAGCGTGCCGCGCATGCGCCAACCCGGTGGTGCCAGCACCGACCACGCGCCCACCGGTGGCAGTTTGGCGCTGACGCTGCCGGCCAGCGGCGCGTCGGCCGGCCAGGTCCAGGTGCCGTTTTGCTGTTGCAGGCGGGTGCTGACATCGGCGCTGACCTGCCCTCCCCGTTCACTGTCCCAGCGCAGTTTGGCTTTGACCGTGTCGCCCTGGGCGTTGACTTCCAGACTGGCCTCGCGCAGGCCCACGCTGATCTGACCGCCGGGGGCCTCCGGCGCCTGCAGTTGCAGGTCACCCGCGGTGCGCTGCAGTGTGGCGCGCAGTGTGAGCGTGTCGCCACTGTTGGCCTCCCACTGCCCCCCAAACAGCACATCGCCCTTGAGGCCCAGGTTCGCCACCTGGGTCTGGCCCAACAGTTCGAGCCAGGCCAGCGGCAGGTCGTGCACGCTGCCCTGGGTTGCCCATTGCGCGGGCACGACCGGTTTGCCCCCCTGTTGCGCCCAGCGTGCCGTTTGCCACTGCAGGCGTGCGGTGCCGGGAACGGGGCCGGTCAGTCGGGCCGCCCCGGCGGACATTTCCAGCAGCTGGATGCGCGGGTCTTGCTGCCGCTTGAACTGGACCGGGTCCGTCAGTGCCAGACTCCAGACGCCGGTTTTGGTAAGGCCCTGGATCTGCACGCTGGCCGTGTCCAGGCTGGCCTGCCACGTGGTGTCATTCACACGGCCACCGTGCAGCGTGGACTGCAGGGCCAGCCGAATCGGGTCCTGGTCGAGCTGCGCGGCGACCGTCAACGCCACCCCCCGGGCTAGGCCTTGTTGTTGCCAGCCGCCTTGCCAACGCGCGCTGAGTTCACCACGGCCCTGGCGCAGGGCTTTGGGCACGGTGACGGGTGCGCCTGGCAGTTGCTCCAGCCACAGGGATACCCGGGCCGCATCCGTGACCTTGGCCGACAGTGCACCGTCGCCGCTGGCAGCGCTCAAGTTTCCGTCCAACGTCGCCGTGGCTCCTGGCAGGGCCAGGGCCAGCCGGCCCTCGGCGCCGCCGCTGAGGGTGTGCCAGGCGGCGCTGCCTTCCAGCTTGGCGTCGGGGGTTACCACCAGCAGGTGGTTGAGTTGTAAGGCGGGGCTCTTCCAGACGCCTTTTGCTTCAACGGTCTGGAGTTTCAGGCCCCGCAGCGTGTCCGACGGTTTGGCCGGACCCGGCTTGGCGGACCTGGGGTTTGCGGCGCTTTGCAGGCGGGCGTCGAAGTGGATACCACCTGGCGTTTGCTGCGCCGTCAGTTGGCCATCCAGCACCACCGCCTCCAGACGGGTATCCAGCGCGGCGGGGTTCACGCCCTGCGCCGTCGCCTTCACTTGCCAGGCCGACGCCATGGCCGCGCCCGCGCTGGTTCCGCTGGCCTGCCCCTGAGCAGCCATGCGCCCGCCTGCGCCCAGGGCATTCAGGGATTGAATGACCCATTGCCCATCGGTGAAGACGATCTGCGCATCCAGGCTTTCCAGCGGCAATCGCTGCTGATTCCAGGGCCCGCTGCCGCGATTGCGCAGTTGCACAGCAGCCTGCCAACCCGCGCCCGCCGGGGTGACATGGGCCGCACCGGTCATATGGGTTTGCGGGGCCTGCGGCCACAGCGCGGCCAGATTCAAGGCCTGCCATTGGGCTTGCGCGCGAACCAGCGGCTGGGCTTGCCAGGGCTGGATATTGGCGGTCAGTGTGGCCTGCAGCCCTTGGTCGGCGCCCGCCGCAAGTTGAGGCCGCAGTTCGCTCTGCAACACCAGCATGGCGTCGCGCCCCGCCAGCGATCCGGTGATGCTGGCGTTGGCCTGGACCGTGACCGCTTGCTTGCTGTTGGGCACCGTGGTCTGCACGGTGCCGTCGAGCTCTACCGCCAGCGCCATCGGTGCCTGGGCCTGCAAGCGCGCTTTCACGCCATAGGTCCCTGAGGAAATATGCAGCTGGCCCTCGTCCAGGCTGTGGTTGACGCTATCAAACTTGTAGCGACCGGCAACACCGGTGGCCTGCAAACCCGGCGGGCCGACCCAGACCAAGTTATCAATGGCAAACGCCGCATCCACCCGGATCGGCAACTGCAGCTGGGCCGGGGGCTCGGTGCTGCCGGGTGGGGTGACGGGGCGACGGTCGTCGATGGTCAGCTGCCGCACACCGAGCTTGCCCAGGCGCAATTCACCATCCCACAGCGGCAACAGGCTCCACGCGATGTCGACATCCACGGCTTCGACCGACAAGCCACCGCGTGTCCAGCGCAGCCGGGCGATGTGGCCACCCTGGCGCAGGGAGCCCGTGGCATCGATAACCTCCAGGGTTTGGTCGGCGGGCAGGTAGCTGGCGGCGCGCGCCAATGCCATGTTCAGCGAGCTGCTGGAGCCACCCCAGACCCAGACGCCACCCACCAGCACCAGCACGGTCAACAGTGCGGCCGCGAGGATGTACAGGGTTGCCCGCATGGCGGCCCTCAAAAGCTGAACCCCACGTTCATGTGCAAGCGCAGCAGTTTGACCTCGAGGCCGTAGGCCAGGTCAATTTGCAGCGGTCCCACCGGGCTTTTCCAGCGCACGCCGGCGCCCACACCGACCTTGGGCCGCAGCTCCGACACGTGGTCGGCCACCGCGCCTGCGTCAATGAAAACCGTGCTCTCCCAGTCGCTCATCTGGCCCTTCATGAGGATGGGGCGCTGCCATTCCACGCTGCCCGTGGCCAGGTAACGCCCGGGCACCACCAGCCCGCTGGCCCGCACGACGCCGATGTCGCGGAAGGTGTAGCCGCGCACGCTGGTGTCGCCGCCGGTCAAAAACAATTGCGTGCTGGGCAGGGCGATTCCCTCCTTGGCCAGCACCGCGCCCAGTTCGGCACGCAGCGCCAGGCGCCCGGCAGGCTGGGTCGACGCGGGGCGCGTGGTGTCGCGGTCCAGCGGCAGATAGGTCAGCCCGTGGGCGACCACACGGGCATAGGGGTCGGTCTGGCGGCCCAGGGTCGCGCCGCCACCCACCGACAGGCCCACACCCCAGCCGCGCGAGGGGAAGGGCGTGCTGTCAAAGTTGCGCAGTGTGACCGCGTAGTTGGCACTCAGCGCCTGCGCCAGCGCGGGCTCGGTGAAGTCGATGCTGGTGGTGTTGGCCCGGTCATATTGGGCATAGACACTGCGGTCCGCGCGGTCCTGGCTTTGGCTGCGGCCCAGCCGCAGGCGCTGGCTGCTGACGGTGGTGCTGCCGGTTTCCTGGTCCTGCCACTGGGCCGAGGTGATCCAGCGCCAGTGGTCCGGGTCCGGCGGCGCGGTCAGTTCGGTACCGATGGTGCGCGTTTCGCGGTCCAACGCGATTTTGGAGACGGCGCGCCAGCCGATGCCCGGCAACTTGTTATGGGTGTGCTCCAGCGACACACGCGGCCCGGCGTCGGTACTGATACCCACACCGGTTACCAGCTTTTGCAATTTGGCCTCGCGCAGCTCCACCAGCACCGGGGCGGCTGCAGGGTCGCCGGCGGTGTCCAGATTCACATAGGCGGAGTCAAAAAAACCACTGTCGGTCAGACGCTGCTGCGCGGCGACCAGATCGGATTGGGCGTAGGGCGTGCCACGCGGCAGCCGCGCCAGCCGGGTGACCAGTTCGGTGTCATAGCGCTCCAGGCCGCCCACCACCAAACCACCCAGTTGATAGGCGGGGCCTGAATCCAGCGTCACGCGCAGCTGGGCCACGTGGTTGGCGGCATCGACGTCCGCTGTCGCGCTGCCAATGTGACCGGTGGGGTATCGCACCGTGGTGAGTTGGCGCAGGGCCAGCTGCTTGGCGCTGTCCCAGCGGTCTTGCGAGAACCGCATCCCGGTGCGCAGCGACCAGCTGTCTTGAATCTGCTGTCGCTGCGCAGCGGCCAACGGGTCCTGCGCAATGGGGCCGCTGAAAACAACTGTGACTTCGCTGATCAGCGTCGGCTGGCCGGGGTCGACCGTCAACGTGATCACCCGGGATTTTGTGCTCCCATCGCTGGGGCGCTCGATACGGACCACGGGCGAAAAGTAGCCCAGCGTGGCCACCAAGTCCCGGCTGTCCTGGGCGGCAATGGCCATCAACCGTTCCAGCTCGTTGTCGCTGAGGTCGGTCAGCGCACGGTAGCGTTGCAGCTCCAGGTGGCGCTCCAGTAGCGTGCGAATGTCGTCGGGTGCCTCGATGCTGAGCTGGAAAGCGGACGGCGCCACCTCGTCCTGTGCCCATGCGCCCATACACAGCGCCGCCAGCAATACCGCCATCCACGCGCACCTCATGGGCGAACGGACGGCGTGTTGGGTTTTTTCACGGTGTTCATTTCAGCGTTGTGCTGTGGGCGGAGTAACGGGTTGAACCCAAGACTACACCAAACCGGGTGGACGTGATGTGCGGTTGCGCACAACACACCGGTTCAGCGCACCGGGTCGCCAAACAGGGCATAGGGGGCCCAGAAGAACGGGTGACGCCATTGGCCTTCGCCCTGGCTGCCGTCGATCATGGCCAGCTGGGCCTGGCGCAGGCTTTCGCTGCGCGATACGCCGCCTTTGGCCATGGCCTTGAACGTGGCGGTGCTCAAGGCCGCAGCAGAATCCGATTCAACCGCCCAATGCGTGGCCAACACCGAGCGGGCACCGGCAAAGAAAAAACCGCGCACCAAACCGGACATGGCTGCACCGCCCTGCTCTCCCGCAGCCGTGTTGCAAGCCGACAGCAACACCCATTGCGCGTTCAGGCGCAGGCCGAGCACGTCGTCCAGGTCGAGCAGCGGTGATTCACGCCCGTCGCTGGTCGCGGCCATGGCCAGCGCCGGTTTTGAAACCCCGGGCAACTCGCCCGGCATCAGGCCGTGGGTAGCGAAGGCCACCACGCGGCGGTCCAGCAAATTCGCGTCCAGCACTGCGCGGCGCGTGGCCTGGGCGCCCAGCACCAAATCACCTTTGGCATCCGCCCCCAGCGCCTCGGCCACAGCCAGCAATTCGGTGCGGGTTTCGGGCAAAGGCGGCATGTTGGCATAGCTGAAACCGAATTCGGCGTCATACCGGGTGGCGGTCGCAGCAAGCTTGCCTCCCACCAGACGCGGTGCGCCCGGCGCAACAGGCGATGCAAGCATCTGGCCGGGTTCAAGCCTGAAAAGCGGGTCGCCAAAACCCAGCAACGCCTTGGCAGCGGCCGGGGGCGACGCACCACGCCGCAATGCCTGTAGCGCGGATGACGACGGCAGTTGGGCGACGGCCATTTGCCGCACCAGCCAGGCTGGCCCCACGTGGTCCTGGGGTGCTTTCGTGAGCAACGCCGCCAGCGGCAGGCTGGCGAGCGGCCCGTCGGTGGCGATGATCAGCGAACGCACGCCCTGCAATTGGGGCTCCAGCGGTTGCACCAGATCGCGGTATAGCGCGTAAAGACCGTTCGCTGGCAGCGCCGATGTGGAGTCCGGTGGCGCGCTCCCCAGGTCAAGTTGCTTGCGCAAATCTGCCACGCGCAGGGCCAGCTCGGTCTGATTGAGCTTGCTGGCATGAAAACCGCCGCGCCCGCCAGCAACCACCAGCCAGGCCAGGGTGGCGGAGTCCGTGGGGTGAATCACCAGCAGCGCCTCGCCAGCGCCCAGAAGACCACGCAGCTGCTCCGGTTTCAGCGTGCTGGGCATCACCAGGTCAGCATACGCCGGGAACTGCTGGGCGATGGCCGTGCGCTGATGGATCAACGCCGTGCGCGCCGTGGCCACATCCAATTGTTGCGCCTTGATCTGCTCGCGCACCACCGCCAGGCGACCGGCATGGGCTTTGCGCTCAGGCTCGGGCAGGGCCTTGAATTCCGGGGTTTGTGTCTCGCGCCGCAAACGGTCTTCCTGCGCCAGGGTTCCATTGAGTTTGGAAAACAGTGCTGCAACCATCCGCCGCTGGGATTGTTCCTGCTCCAGCAGTGCGCGCAAGGCCGGTGTGGCTGCCAGCATGCGCGCCGTGCTGTCTGTGATGGCCCGCTGCGTAACGCCCAGGCTGGTGCGATCAGCAATCTGCATGGCCCGGTCGGTCAACGCGGTGTCGAGGGATTCGCCCTTGAGGGCTTGCTGCGCCACGTAACGCATGAATTCGTCGAACGCAATGCCCAACACATAACCGCGCACACCGCGCAGATCCAGATCGAGCCAGCCGCCGGGATTGTCCAGCGTGGCGGCAAACAGGGCTTCGTAGTCGCCCATGGCGCGCCCGATTTCGCCACGCGCCAGCCGCACCACGCCACGCACGCCAGCGGCCTCCTGCGTTTGCGGGTGATTGGCACCGAACAGACGCAAGCGAAAGCGGTGCAGGCGTTCGGCCGTTTCCAGCGCCTCTTCAAGGCGTCCATTTTTTGCCGCCAGCAACGCAATCAAACGCAGGTCGGACGCGCGCGTGCGCGCCAGCATGTCGGGCGGCATGCTGGCCAGGAATTCGCGGTAGGACTCGTCCGCTTCTTTCCAGCGCTTGAGGCCAATGAGGCCACTCACCACTTCCTGGCGCGCCAGCCAGCGAGTATGGCTGGCGGGGCTGGAGCCTGCGCGTTGCAGCATGTCGTCGGACAGGCGCGCCGCCGCCAGGCCCGCTTCGAACTGCTGGGTTGCCATCAGGCTGTTGGCCAGGCGGTAGTTCCAGCGGGCGCCCAGTGCGTCGGTGATCTGGCCTGCGCGCCACAACGCCAGATTGGCCTGCGCGATGGTGATGGCTTCCTGCTGGCGCCCGTGGCGCACCAGGGCATACGTCAGCATGCCCATTGATCCGTCAAGCTGGCCGTACGCGTCGAGCACGGCAAGATCTGTCGCACTGCCAGCGCGCGCGCGGACGGCTTGCAGCTCGCGCCGGCCCAACCCGACCGCTTCGCGCAGCGTGGCGACCGATGCCGCGTTGTCCCCGGAAAACCGCTCGATCTCGGAGCGCACTTGCAGGCGGTCAATGGCCATGCGCGGCGGTGCTGCAGAGCCCTGTTTCATCACCTGGCCGGCCAGGCCATCGGCACGCGACCAGAGCCGGGCCAGGATGGCCCGGTCATTGCCCTGGGCAGCGAAGTAGGCCTGGCGCAATGCTGCCGACGCGCGGGTGCCCAGGGCCAGGGTGGTGTCGCTGACAAACGGCTCGCTGGCCTCCAGCGCCTTGCCCTGGCTGCCCCAGGTGAACTCGGCGTTGAGGTAATGCAAAATCCACTGCTCGCCACCGGGGCGGCCGCGCCCGGCATCCGCCAGCTGGCGCGCAATGTCGACGAACCGGACACGGTCTTCCAGCTGGCGCGCCGCCTGATACTGCCGTTGCAGCAGGGCATACCGTGCATCGGGCGCTTCCGGCAGCACTTGCGCCAGCACACGGGCGGATTCTTCGGGTGTGAGTTTTGTGGCGCTGGCATCGGCTTCGTCGGCCTCAGACAGGCTGGTCCCGTCTTCTTCGGCTTGCGCCCAGGCCGCCGGGGTAACGCCGGCAAGCATCAGCGCCATCAGGCCGACCACCAGGACATGGGTCATGCCGTATTCGAGGAATCCGCCGACGCGTCTGCGGCGTGGTTGAAGGAGTTGATGCATGGTGGCAATCCTTTGTGCAGCGACCAAAGACCCGCGTGATGCAGGCATCTTGCCACAGCGAAGGCCGTACCCCCTGCCGCCCGCAACTTACTCCTGAATTAATAGCTACCTATGTATATTCCACGATGGCTACAGGCCGATTCAACTCACAAGCCCAGCGTCGCGATGATGCCATCCATGCGCTGCTGCACCCCGACATCCATGGTGATGGTGCGGCCCCACTCGCGCTGGGTCTCGCCGGGCCACTTGTTGGTGGCGTCCAGCTCCATCTTGCTGCCCAGGCCGCTGACCGGGGAGGCAAAGTCCAGGTAGTCGATGGGCGTGTTCTCCACCATCATGGTGTCGCGCACCGGATCCACGCGGGTGGTCAGGGCCCAGATGACTTCCTTCCAGTCACGCACGTTGACGTCGTCATCCACCACCACGATGAACTTGGTGTACATGAACTGGCGCAGGTGGCTCCACACGCCCATCATCACGCGCCGGGCGTGGCCGGGGTAGGTCTTCTTGATCTGCACCAGTGCCATGCGGTAGCTGCAGCCTTCGGGTGGCAGGTAGAAGTCGGTGATCTCGGGGAACTGGCGTTGCAGCAGCGGCACAAACAACTCGTTCAGCGCCATGCCCAACACCGCCGGTTCGTCCGGTGGTTTGCCGGTGTAGGTGGAGTGGTAGATCGGTTCCTTGCGCATCGTGATCCGGTCTATGGTGAACACCGGGAAGTCTGCCTGCTCGTTGTAGTAGCCCGTGTGGTCGCCATACGGGCCTTCCAACGCATGCTGGTAGCCGCTGGGGTGAGAGGCGTCGGGATAGATGTGGCCTTCCAGCACGATCTCGGCACTGGCCGGCACGCGCAGTTCGCTGCCCAGCGCCTTGACCAGCTCCGTACGGCCCCCGCGCAGCAGGCCGGCGAACTGGTATTCGGACAGGCTGTCGGGCACGGGAGTGACCGCCCCCAGAATCGTGGCGGGGTCGGCTCCAATGGCCACCGCCACCGGGTAGGGTTGGCCGGGGTTCTTGATGCCATGCTCGCGAAAGTCCAGTGCACCGCCGCGGTGCGCCAGCCAGCGCATGATGACCTGGTTGCGGTTGAGCACCTGCTGGCGGTAGATGCCCAGGTTCTGGCGCGGCTTGTTCGGGCCCTGGGTGATGACCAGGCCCCATGTGATCAGTGGCGCCACGTCACCGGGCCAGCAGTGTTGGATGGGCAGGCGCGCCAGATCGACATCATTGCCCTCCCACACCACCTCCTGGCAGAGCGCGCTGCGCAGCTCCTTGGGTGCCATGTTCCACGTGCACCCGGTACCTTGGGATGCATCGGTACGAGCCTCACTTTTCACGCATCTCATCAAAGATGCATTCTTTTCTGTCCCCCCCACAAATTAGTTTTTGATGGCCTATGCCAAGATTTTTTGATTGACTCAATTCGCAAATAGCTATTTGGTGAATGACAACTCCTGCCATCCGAGAGAGATTGATTTCCTTGCTAATGGATTTGATTTGTTCATGCTTGAAATGCTGACATTGCTCCATGGTCGCACCTAGTAAAGTTGATACGACGCAAATACTGAAGGATGATCAAGGAAGATGCAATCCCCACCCATTGGCACCCAAAATCCAAATCGAGTTGAAGGCAACCGGAGATGATCTCAATCATCCAACCTATCTGATTACTTACTCGATATCTGCTTCAGAAATTTTCCCAACTCTGAGTAGGTGACTTTTGACCCTTTGGATTATATGTAATTGAAATATAAACCTTTTATTATAAGAACATCATTAAACAATAATTCGCCTCCTGTAGCTGCGAATTTGAGCAGGAAGCCCCCATCGCTCAACATACTGATTGTAACTTTCATTAATATCTTTCATATATATGCTCCTTGCGATAGTAGCTTCAAATAAAAAATTAATTTCCTCTCTAATATCGTCCAGTTTTTCGTGACTCTCATTCATGCTTTTGTAAGCGTTGTAGATTATTTTCTTTCTAGACCATTCAAGTCGCAATGCACCTTCATATTGTTCATATATATATATTCATAATGCCAATTTGGTAGTAGGCGAATAGCTTTGCCATCTTCTCCTTGGGACCATACTTTTAGTTTTTTTCTAGAACGAAGAGCAGCAATTGAACAAAATCCAGGAATAAGTGTAGCGCCGAATGCATCATCCTTGATAAATGCAAACGGAGGAGGGTTTATTGAATTTCTCGTATACATCTCCATGTATTGATCTATCGTTCGCTTTAATGACCATGTATCAATAACCCAACCATTAATTAATTCCAAATCCTTTTTTAGGGCGGATGTTATTAATTTCTTAGGAAAACTAAAGTCTTTATTGATGGCATGGCATGACATATACTGCCGAACTTCCAAAGTGTACATATTCCATGTAATTAATATGTCTGGAGCATAGCCATCCGCCACTTCATGATTGTGGTTGTAACACATTCTTGTGCCCCAATACATATTTAGAAGCTTCTGCTCATGTTGCAACATCTCTATTCTATTAAAAAATCTAGCAATGACACGAAATTCAAAATCTTCAGGCTGAAGGTTCAGGTAAATTACGTCACGAACATAAGCCCCTCCTTTGGAAAGATCTTTATTCATCATTGCCTTAATGTGACTATTTTTTCTGGAAGAAAAATTACTTGTTGAGCCAAAATATACCCGATTATTTATTTTATTTTTAATTCTATAAACTACGTATTTTTTGTGCATTTTGATAGAGACTTAGTCAATCTGTAAGGTTATTTATATTCGCTCAAGAAAACTCCGCATAATTCCCAGCGTTTTATGCCAGTAAAACGGATAGGCGTTTCAACCACATGGGGCCGAGTATCGCGCCGTGGTAGCGCCCTCAATCCGCCAGAGACACTCGATTCGCCACCTCTGTAGCCAGTTCACCACAATGGCTTGATGTTCAGGAGAGTGATTTGCGGTGCGCGACGTGTTCGGCGCATAGAGCCATCCCGCAGCGATTCAAAATCGCCACTTTGCTCAGTCACCAACTGATGCGCTGATCGACCTCAAGGTCGGGTGCCACTTGCGCCGCCAGATCCCAGTCTGCTGGCTCGATTTGCGCCCCGTCATCCATCTGCGCATCACCACAGTCATCCCACAACGGTGAGCGCTTGGGTGGCACCGGCTCTGGCTGGATTGGCACACCCTCGCCCGTGCCGCATGATGCAGGTGAGGCAGGCAATGGCAACACTTTCGCCGGTGCAGCCAGCGCCGTCACCGCAGCCCTGAGCAGCGAGTTCGGTGCCAGCACCCCAAAATAGCGATGGCGGTGCGTGCGCGGTGGTGGCATCAGGGCCGCAATGCGATCGATCAGTTCCATCGGTGTGAGGTGCAGTTCGTCGACCTTGGTGCCACGCTTGTCGTTGGTGGGCTCACTGTGCTGCTTGGCGCAGCGGTAGACCAGGGCTGCGCCCACTTTGCGCAATCGGTCCATGGCAAAGGGGGGTTCGGGCGCAGTAGCGCAGCAGCCGCTCGAGCGCTGCACGGTCAGGTGCTTCGATGCAGGCCCCCGCATCGACCGAGAAGCCGCTGTGCTGGTAGGCCAGCATCTCTTTGGCGTCGCAACTTTCCAGCAGGCCGCGACCCACAAAGGCGCGCAGGATACGTCGGCGCAAATCTGCCTGCACCTGACCCACGGCAGTTGCATCGATCCCACTGGCCGGGTGGAAGGTGACGCCTGGCAGTGAGGCCCGAGGGGCGGCATCAACCTCGCCCTCGCCCGCCATTTCTTCAAACACCCCATCGACCACACAGACGTGGAAGTGCACATGCCCGTTCAGGCTGGAGCCGAACCGGTGGATGAAAGCGATTGCACCAATGTGCAAGCGCCGCCTTGTCCACCTGGTCCGCACCGGCGCAGTGGTCCTGCAGGCTTTGCGCAATAACGCGCAGGAAGACGCGCAGCACCATGTTGAGCACGGCCCCGTCGCGCTGCATGAAGTAGCGCAGTCGCTTGGGCACCGAGAGCACCCACTGACGCACCGGCAGGCGGGGAAAAACATGATCGCAGAGGTGCGCCGCAGTCTCCACCATGCGCCGCGTGTTGCAAGAGGGGCACACGCCACGGCCTTTGCAGGAATAGGCCACGAAGTAGTCGTGCCCGCAGTCATCACACCACGCCCGGGCAAAGCCGTGGGCAAAGATGCCGCATTCCAGATATTTGCGAAACGCCTGGCGGACATAGGGCTTTGGTGTGTGGTGGTCGCCCTGGCCGTCGAACTGGCCGGCACTGGCAAGTTCATGCCAAGTCTCGAAGTGCTCGGCTATGGTTTGGTACAGCAGAGTCCGCTCGGGGTGGCGCGGGTTGTAGGGCTTGGGTTTGGTGCCCGCTTGCCCGCCCGCATGAGAATGCGCTTGCGTTGGGCGTGCGGTGGCGGGCATGGGGCAGTGCCAGCGTGGCCTGGATGCCCGATGATACTGTGTGTATATCCAGTTTTATGGATTTCTCTGTTGTCAGCGGGCAGCCTTGTCACTCCTGAATGAATAGCCGCTTGCGCACATTCCACGAGGGCTGCAGGCCGATTTGGCTTATAAACCCAGTGCCTCGAAGATGCCATCCATGCGCTGTTGCACCTCGGCATCCATGGTGATGGTGCGGCCCCACTCGCGCTGCGTCTCGCCGGGCCACTTGTTGGTGGCGTCCAGCCCCATCTTGCTGCCCAGGCCACTGACCGGCGACGCAAAGTCCAGGTAGTCGATGGGTGTGTTCTCCACCATCATGGTGTCGCGCACCGGGTCGACGCGGGTGGTCATGGCCCAGATGACTTCCTTCCAGTCACGCACGTCCACGTCGTCATCCACCACCACGATGAACTTGGTGTACATGAACTGGCGCAAGTGGCTCCACACGCCCATCATCACGCGCCGGGCGTGGCCTGGGTAGGCCTTTTTGATGCGCACCAAGGCCATGCGGTAACTGCAGCCTTCGGGCGGCAAGTAGAAGTCGGTGATCTCCGGGAACTGGCGCTGCAGCAGCGGCACGAACAGCTCGTTCAGCGCCATGCCCAGTACGGCCGGCTCATCCGGCGGCTTGCCGGTGTAGGTCGAGTGGTAGACGGCGTCCTTGCGCTGCGTGATGCGGTCGATGGTGAACACCGGAAACTGCGCCTGCTCGTTGTAGTAGCCGGTGTGGTCGCCGTATGGGCCTTCGAGGGCGTGCTGGTAGCCGCTGGGGTGCGTGGCGTCCGGGTAGATGTGGCCTTCGAGCACGATCTCGGCACTGGCCGGCACGCGCAGTTCGCTGCCAACAGCTTTGACCAGCTCGGTGCGGCCGCCGCGCAGCAGGCCGGCAAACTGGTATTCGGACAGGCTGTCGGGCACGGGAGTGACCGCCCCCAGAATCGTGGCGGGGTCGGCTCCAATGGCCACCACCACCGGATAGGGCTGGCCGGGGTTCTTCTGGCCATGCTCACGAAAATCCAGTGCACCGCCGCGGTGCGCCAGCCAGCGCATGATGACCTGGTTGCGGTTCAGCACCTGCTGGCGGTAGATGCCCAGGTTCTGCCGAGGCTTGTTCGGGCCCTGCGTGATGACCAGGCCCCAGGTGATCAGCGGCGCCACATCGCCGGGCCAGCAGTGCTGGATGGGCAGGCGCGCCAGATCGACATCGTTGCCCTCCCACACCACCTCCTGGCAGGGTGCCGAGCGCAGTTCCTTGGGCGCCATGTTCCACAGCGTCTTGAGCAGGCTGCGCATGCCCACCATTTCCTTGAAGCCCTTGGGAGCCTCCGGCTCCTTCAGCGAGGCCAGCAGCTCGCCAAACGGGCGCAGGCCGGCCAGGTCGTTGACGCCCATGGCCCGCGCCACGCGCTCGGGCGTGCCAAACAGGTTGCCCAGCACCGGCATGCTGTGGCCGCTGACATTTTCAAACAGAATGGCCGGGCCGCTGGCGCGCAGCACGCGGTCGCACAGGGCGGTCATTTCCAGATACGGGGATACCGGCTCAGCAATGCGGCGCAGCTCGCCCGACGCTTCGAGCTGGGCCACGAAGTCGCGCAGGTCGTGGTAGCTCATTCTTTTCCGTTTCCATTCCAGCGCGCGGCCAGCGTGTGCGGCACCTCCAGCAGATCGAGTGCACGGGCCACGCTGAAGTCGACGATATCGTCCATACTTTGCGGGCGCAGGTAAAAGGCCGGCATCGGCGGGCAGATGATGGCACCGGCCTCGGTGGCGCTGACCATGTTGCGCAGGTGGATCAAACTCAGCGGTGACTCGCGCACCATCAGCACCAGGCGACGGCGCTCCTTGAGCAGCACATCGGCGGCACGGGTGATCAGGTTGTCGGACAGGCCATGCGCAATCGCCGCCAGCGTGCGCATGGAGCATGGCGCCACGACCATGCCGTTGCACTGGAAGGAGCCGCTGGCGATGGCTGCTCCGATGTTGGCAATGTCGTGCACGTGATCGGCCAGGGCCTCAATGTCGGCGCGCTGCAGGCCGTGTTCCTCTTGCACATTGCGCCAGCCGGCGCTGGACACCACCAGGTGTGACTCAACGCCCGGCGCGTCGCGCAACACTTGCAGCAGGCGCACGCCATACACGGCGCCGCTGGCACCGGAGATGGCCACAATGATGCGCCGCGTTGCAGTGGATGGAATGGATTTCATAAGGGCGCGGCCTCCAGATCGTCCAGCACCAGCTGCAGGACGGTGGCTGCCTGTTCGGGATCAAAGTCTTCGTGCTGGCGCTTCTTCACGCCGTACTGCTGCAACTGGTAGTGGCGACTGGCCGTGAGGCCATGGCGCCCCAGCGTGCTGGCCACGCAGACCAAAGGGCAGCCGTCCAGCGCCAGGATGGGCCGGCCGGATTGTGCAATCTTCAGCAGGTGGGGCACATCCCCGCCGACGCCAGCGATGCAGGACATCTCGGCCGCACCACTGCGGTCCAGCCGCAGGGCTACCTGGTTGGCCAGCTGTGCGGCACTGGAGCAGCCCGAGCAGGAATACACCAGCGGTCGGTTGGCTCCCGCACCACTCACATCGGGCCTCCGTGGCCGGTGTGGGGGGTGTGCGGGTGGCTGCGCCGGGGCAGGAAGCGGGCCAGCACCTTGTCGGGCGTCCACTGCTGCAAATCCAGCACCGGCAACTCCAGCGCGTCGATGGCGTTCTTGACGACCAGACCCAGCTCGGTGTCGCCCTCCATGGACAGGCGGCGGTTGAAGAACAGTGTGTCCGGGTCTTCCTGGCGCTGCGCCAGGCGCAAAAAGTCCTGCGCATTGGCGCTGATGGTCAGGTCGGTTGCTTCCTGTTTCTTGGAGGCGACAAAACGCACCCCGGTGCAGGTGAAGTCAAAGGTCAGGCGCGCGTCCGTCACATGGATGCGCAGCTTCTTGCCCAGCAGGTACTGGCGCACATCGGCCGGTAACTCTTTGGCCAGCACCTTGTTCAGCGCGGTGACCAGCAAAAACGATCCCGGGTAGGCCGGCAGGCGCGACAACACGGACCCCACAGGTCCGGGCAATACAAAGGCAGTGGATGGAGTAGTCATGGCAATCCCGTGTGGTTCGGATTCAATCAGGCGACAAAAAAGAGTACGGTAAAGAAGTGGCAGCTGCTGCCTCCGAGCACAAACAAATGCCAGAAACCGTGGCCGTGGCGGATGCGCTGGTCGGCCACATAGAAAATAATGCCCACGGTGTAAAACAATCCTCCGGCGACCAACCAGGCAAACCCGCTGGGCGTGAGCGCCTCCCACAGCGGCATCACCGCCAGCACGGCCAGCCAGCCCATCAGCAGGTAAATGACCAGCGACAGCACACGCGCACCTTTGGCAAACCATATCTCCTGCGCAATGCCCACCACCGCCAGTGTCCACACCGCTGCCAACAGGGACCAGCCCCAGGGCCCACGCAGCGACACCAATGCAAACGGCGTGTAGCTGCCGGCAATCAACAGGTAGATGGAGCAGTGGTCAAACTTTTGCAACAAGGCCTTGGCCCGCCCGCGCACGCTGTGGTACAGGGTGCTGGCCACATACAGCGCAACCAACATGGCACCGTAGATGCTGAAGCTGACGATCTTCCACGGGTCCCCCAGGCGCGCGGCGGTGACGATCAGCAGCACAGCACCCAGCACGGCCAAGCCGGCCCCAACCAGGTGACTGATGCTGTTGAATCGCTCGCCGTGGTACATGTGGGCTTGGGCGCGCTTAGGCCGTCTCGGCCAACGCGGCACTGTCCACCTGGTCCAGACCGGGCTGGCCGTGCCAGTAGCCGTTGCAGCCGCGGTCGGGCATAAGCGGCTGCAGGCGCGCCAGTGCGTCCTTGGGCTTTAGTGTGCGTTTGCGCGCGGCGTCAAACACGGCGATGACTTCGGCCATGTCCTGCGACTGCGGACTCAGGCGCACCACATCCACACCGATATCCTGCATGTCGTCCAGCGCATCCACCAGGTTGTAGACCCGGGCCGATTGCGTCTGAGTGCCGTTGAGCACCAAAAATTCTTCATGCTCTCGCGTCTTCAGCATCAGGCCATCCGGATGGTCCAGGCAGCTGAATCGGCAATCGTCCTTGGGCAGGTTGCGGTGGCGCGCCGTGAAGCAGCGGGCCGAAAACGCCAGCGGCATGCGGCCATAGGAAAAAACCTCGGTCTGCAAGCCCGCAGGCAAGCCCTGCTGAATCACGGCCAGATCGCTGCGCTTCATTTCCAGCGGAATGACCCAGCGCGTGGCGCCCAGCCCGGCCATCCATTGCAGCGTCGGCAGGTTGTAGATATTGAGGTGCGGGCCGGCGATAAACGGCAGCTTGCCGGCCAGGCATTGCACGGCGCCCATGTCGTTGGCTTCCACCAAAAAGTCGCCATTGCCGGTGATCTTGTGCATGGTGCCGACTTCGGCGCCGGACTCCAGCAGCACCTGGGTGGACAGCACCACTTCCTTGCCGGCATCCTTGAGCATCTGGGCCACGTCCAGCCAGTCGGACAGGCGCAGTTCGTGGCGGCGCGAGCAGACGGCTTCGCCCAGGTAAACGATGTCCACCGGCGTGTGGCTGATGGCTTCGTAAAAATTGAAAGTGGTTTCGCGCGACCAGTAGTACAGCAGCGGACCTAAAGAGAGTTTCATAATTTAAATGGTTGAGGACAGAGCTGGTTCGCTATGCGTAACTGCGGTCTGTCCCGCAAGTAATTTATTTCCACGGGCGGTGGTAAGCGCCCAACGTATGCTGCTGGCCCTCGGCCACTTTGTCCAGCCCGCTCATCCAGA
>ERZ724520.431-NODE-431-length-22486-cov-20.143106_pt1 | contig 22486 bp, 15 predicted proteins | sample MGYA00376053_ERZ724520 | MGnify/ENA primary metagenome ERZ724520 (study PRJEB28724, sample SAMN07190886) | activated sludge metagenome | isolation source: activated sludge of sewage treatment plant in Hong Hong | place: USA: Christiansburg, Virginia | collected...
TTAAAGCAGTTCTTGCAGGAAGTTTAATATAATCACCAGTTCTAGAAATTGTACCACCTAAAATAACCAACTCTGGATTTAATAGATTAATTAAGACAGCCAATGCACGGCCCAACTTCTCACTAAATTCAGCCAATAATTCAATTACCAACATATCTTCTTTAAGTGCTGCTTCTACAAGATCATTTAACTTGATATCTTCGATTTTTTTCCCTTTTTTAAATAGGACAGATGACGAGCCTTCATTCAATTTATCCTTCAACAATCTTAACAATGCCAAACCAGAAACCTCCGTTTCTAAACAACCTTTCTTACCACATTGGCAAATTATTTCATTGTTAAAAAAAGGCATGTGTCCAAACTCTCCACTAAATCCAGATTTGCCGTAATATAATTTACCATCTACCAAAATGCCCAAGCCTGTACCATAATCAAGATTAATAAAAAGTACATTTTTTTCGTTACTAACAACACCGCTACAAAATTCTCCATAAGCCATTGCTCTTGAATCATTTTCTAAAAATGTTCTTATGCCCAAAGCCTTTTCAAGCGTTTGGCTTAATGGCTCTTCATTAAAATGAAAAAAGCTATAACTATATCCAGTATTGTTATTTATTCTACCTGATAAGTTGATACCAATTCCTAAAATTTTATGTTTCCCTAATTTTTGTTCTTTAATAAAACTCTTAATGCAGTTGATTAAATCGTTTAACGATTCTTGAGTATTTTCCATTGTGTATGGAATATTCTCATTAATGCTAACCAAGTGTTTTTTAAAATCTAACAAACCAATATTTATTCCAAATCTTTTTACATCAACTCCAATAAAATAGCATGCATCACTTACTAAGCCATAAACATTGGCTCTACGACCACCGGTAGAATCTAATTTACCTTCATCTTGTATTAAACCATCTTCAATAAGTTCGTTTACAAGGCTTGTAATTTTGGGTGTACTAATTGCCAATTCCTTGGCTAAATCGGCAATGGTCATATCGCCACTATTGTCTATCTGGTTAATAATGGCTTTTTTTAAAGCTTTATTCTTGTGTGCTACACCAGATGCAACACTTTCAGATGAAAAAACTTCAAAAAGTTGATGTGCAGTTGTCATGCTGCTAAGTTAATACTATATAAAGCAGCTTAAGAACAGTAATAAGTATTCAAACAAAATAAATATTTTAAAAAAGTTACGCTATTTTAAAAAGAATTATTAATATTGTAGAATAACTTAGTAATTAATATTAATTATTTAATTGTGGTTACAACGATTGCATCTACAGAACAACCTATATTGCTAGATAAAGAACTATTGAGCAGCTATGCCAATCAGTATAAGCAAGAGCTTTTGCAGAATATTTTACCCTTCTGGCTAAATTTTAGTAAAGATGAAATTAACGGAGGATACTTTACTTGTTTAGATAGAACAGGAGAAGTTTATGATACCGATAAGTTTATTTGGCTACAAGGCCGTGAAGTATGGTGTTTTAGCTACATGTACACTCAAGTTGAAGCCAAAGCAGAATGGTTAGAAATGGCCATTCATGGAGCCAACTTTTTAGAAAAACATGGAAGAGATGAACAAGGAAATTGGTATTTTTCATTAACTGCTGACGGAACTCCACTAGTTCAACCATACAATATTTTTAGCGATTGTTTTGCTTGTATGGCATTTGCTGCTTTAGATAAAGCATCTCCAAATAGTAGATACAAGCAAATAGCAGTAGATACATTTAACAATATAATTGCAAGAAAAGACAATTCAAAAGGTAGTTATAACAAAAATTTTCCTGGTACAAGAAATTTAAAAAACTTCTCTCTACCAATGATTTTATGCAATCTTGCGTTAGAGTTAGAACATATTATTGGTAGCGATAGAGTAAACAGTTTTATACCAACTGTTATACACGAAGTAATGGAAGTATTTTATCAACCCTCTTCTGGTTTAATATTAGAAAATGTATATGAAGATGGCAGTTTTTGCAACAGTTTTGAAGGCAGATTAATCAATCCAGGTCATGCTATTGAAGCGATGTGGTTTATTATGGATTTGGCCAAACGCAACAACGACACAGCCTTAATTAATAAAGCATGTTCAATTGTGTTGCAAACCTTAGAATATGGATGGGATAAAGAACATGGTGGAATATTTTATTTCCTAGATATACTTAACAATCCACCACAACAGTTAGAGTGGGATCAAAAATTATGGTGGGTGCATGTTGAAGCATTGGTTGCATTGGCAAAGGGTTATGCCTTAACACAAAATGATGAGTGTTTACAATGGTTTAACAAGGTACACAATTATACTTGGCAACATTTTAAAGATACAGAACATGGTGAATGGTTTGGATATTTAAATAGAAGAGGAGAAGTTTTATTGCCATTAAAAGGTGGCAAATGGAAAGGTTGCTTTCATGTACCAAGGTCTCTTTATCAAGTATATAAAACGTTCAATCAGCTTACATAAAAATGTTACAAAAAATTATACTGATACTATCTCTTTGTATTACTATAACAAGTATACATGCACAAAAAGTTATGTACACTGATGTGTTGGTAGTAGGTGGTGGTGCAGGTGGTACAGCTGCTGGATTACAAAGTGCAAGATTGGGTGTTAAAACTATTATAGCAGAAGAAACTACTTGGCTTGGTGGAATGCTTAGTGCAGCAGGTGTTACTGCAACTGATGGAAACCATAGACTTCCGTCTGGAATATGGAATGAGTTTAGAGAAGCATTGTATAAAGTTTATGGAGGTCCAAATAAAGTTTTTACAGGTTGGGTAAGCAATACACAATTTGAGCCACATGTAGCTGATAGTATTTTAAAATCATGGGTAACTAAACAACAACATCTTACTGTTTTATTTAACTATGCTTTTAAAAAAACCATTCTACAAAAAAATGCTGTAAAAGGTGCTGTGTTTATCAATCAAAAAAACAACGAAACAGTTACCATTTATGCCAAGCAAACCATTGATGCAACAGAATTAGGCGATGTTTTAGCCAATGCAAAAATACCTTGTAGCATTGGAATGGAAGCTGATGCAATTACAAAAGAAAATGCAGGTGTTACAGCAAGTAACAACATTGTACAAGATATAACTTATGCAGCCATTTTAAAAGACTATGGCATAGGAGCTGATAAGACAATACCAAAACCAAACAATTATTCTCCAGAAGAATTTGATGGTGCTTGTACTAATTATTACAATAATTTAAGTAGGCAGAAACCAACAGTTGATGCACAAAAAATGTTGGATTATGGTAAATTACCTAATGGTAAATACATGATTAATTGGCCAGGTTATGGCAATGATTATTATGTAAACTTATTGCAATTGAATAGAGTTCAAAGAGACTCGGCATTGCAATTGGCAAAAGAACAAACCTATCGTTTTATCTATTTTATACAAACTACTTTAGGCTTTAAACAGTTGGGAATTGCAGATGATGAATTTCCTACTGCAGATCAAATGCCATTGATAGCTTATCACAGAGAAAGTAGACGAGTAAATGGGTTAACCCGTTTAAACATCAATCATTTAGCCAAACCTTTTGACTACAATTTATATAGAACAGGCATTGCAGTTGGAGATTATCCAATTGATCATCATCATAAAAAAAATCCTGCTGCACCCCAGCATTTAGATTTTAAAGCAATACCATCATTCAATGTGCCTTTGGGCAGCTTAATTCCTAAAAATTTTACAGGCATTATTGTTACAGAAAAAAACATTAGTGTAAGCAATATTGTAAATGGAACTACTCGTTTACAGCCTTGCGTTTTAACTACTGGCCAAGCAACAGGAGCATTGGCTGCATTGGCTATTAAGCAAAAAATTGCTGCAAGTAAAGTAGACATTCGTGTAGTACAAGAAACACTGTTGAACAACAATGCCATTATTATGCCTTATATAGATGCAGGCATAAAACATCCACAATTTATTTCAATTCAAAAAATTGGTGCAACAGGTATTTTACGTGGCAATGGCATTGCTACAGGCTGGGCAAATCAAACTTGGTTTTATCCTGACTCAAGTGTATTAACAACAAGTTTTGTAAAAAACTTTACTCCTTTTGGCAAAGCAATTACTAGCAATAAGGAGTATGTAACAATAAAAGATGCAATTGCCACAATTGCAAAAAACAAAAACTTGTATGTAGCTTTTTCACATAAAAGTTCAGCCCAATTAAATACACTCATTGCTGCATTGTGGAATACAAAATGGCAGCTACAAAACTTTGATTTAAACAGAGCAATAACAAGAGCTGAGATGGCTGTATTATTGGATCAAACGATTAATCCATTTCATTATAAGAAAATCAATCATCAAGGAGATATCATTTTATAAAAATTTTCAAAACAAAAACTGAGATATGAGAAAACTAACATTATTGCTACTGCTAAGTTTTGCGTTTGGGCAAATGCTGCAGGCTCAGCAACTAAAAGTTACTGGTAAAGTAACAGATGCAAGTACAGGCAACCCAATTGAAGGGGCAATTGTAAAAGTAAAAGGCTCTACTAAAAATGCACTAGCCACACTGCAAGGTACTTATAGCATTGTTGCAGAGAAAGGGCAAACACTTTTGTTTAGTAGTATAGGTTATGCAACTAAAGAAGTTGTAGTAAATAGTGCAATTGTAGATGTTACTTTAATTATTGAATCTAGAGACTTACAAGATGTGGTGGTAGTTGGTTATGGCTCTCAAAAAAAAGCCAATATAACCAGTGCTGTTACAACTCTAAAAGGAGAGCAGTTAACAAGACGCCCACTTGCGTCTACCAGTATGGGTTTACAAGGTTTAGCTGCTGGTGTTACAGTTAGACAAGGCTCTGGTCAGCCTGGTGCAGATGGTGGTCAAATTAATATTCGTGGTATTGGTTCTATCAACAATAGTAGCAGTCCATTAATTATTGTAGATGGTGTTGAAGGTGTTAGCATAAACGATGTTGATGCTAACATTATTGAAAGCATTTCAATTTTAAAAGACGCTGCATCTACAGCTATATATGGAGTTCGTGCCACCAATGGTGTTATTTTGATTACTACAAAAAGAGGTAAAAAAGGACAAACTTCTGTTTCCTTTAACAGTTTTATGAGTGTTCAAACACCTACCAATATGCCTAAAACATTATCGGCGGTAGACAATATGATTTTGAATAATGAAGCCGTTTCTAATACAGGATCTACAGTTTTGCCTTATGCACAATCAACCATTGATTTGTATAAAAACAATGCTGCCAATAACTTTACAGTATTTAATACAGATTGGCAGGATTTGATTTTTCAAAATACAGGTTTAATGCAAAATCACAATTTAATTGTGAGTGGAGGTTCTGATAAATCATCATTTCTTGCATCTGGAACTTACTTAAATCAGCAAGGTTTAATTGTAAACAACAGTTTTACTAAATGGGATTTAAGAATTAATGGAGATGTGAATGTTACTGATAAAATAAAATTTTATTCAGACATATTCTATACCAAATCTACCAATAGAGTTCCTGCAGGAATGTCGCCAACACAAATTATACAAAGAGCTATCACCATGGCCAAAAATTTTCCTGGAAAATTTGAAGATGGAAAATTTGGAGATGCAGGTCAATCAAACTCAATCAATCCTATTGCAATGGCTGAAGGTTCTGGAGTATCAAGAACAGAAACGCCAACTCTATCATTGCGTTTTGGTGCAAGAGCCGAAATAATAAAAAATCTAATTGTAGAATTTTCTTACAACAATCGAAGCTCCTATACACAAAGTGTTCGTCCAGGTAGAACGTATGATGTGTACACACCCAATCCATTTACCAATTCATTAAATTATTCTGCTGCAATTGGCGATTCTTCAATCAATTATTCTAACAATCGTTTTAATGCCAATCAATATTATGCATCGGCAGAATATAGTTTTAAAATAGCCAATCAACACAGTTTTAAAATACAAGGTGGTATGCAGGCTTTGGATAATTATATTGAGAATTTATCTGCTACTCGTTTTGGCTTACAATATCCTGATAGACCCTATTTAAACCTTGCAACGTCGCCATTACAACCTCAAGTTGGTGGTGGTGCAACAGAAGGATCTGTAGCAGGATTTTTTGGTAAATTAAATTACAACTTTAGCAATAAATATTTATTTGAATTTACTGGCCGTTATGATGGTACTTCAAAATTTAGCCAATTGTTTAACCAACAAAGAGGCTTTTTTCCTGGAGCAAGTGCAGGTTGGGTAATTAGTAACGAGCAATTTTTTGCTCCAATTAAGTTTATTAACTATGCTAAATTAAGAATCTCCTATGGTTCATTGGGCAATCAAGAAGTAGGTTCTAACTTTCCATTCACGTCTACCCTAGATCCTGGAACAGCTTATTATTTTAACAATATACTTACAAGAGGTTTTTCTTTGAACAACGTTCAAAATGTTAGTATTAGTTGGGAAAAATCGAACCAAAGCAATATTGGTTTAGATCTTAATTTATTAAAGAATAAACTAAGCATCACTTTCGATTACTACGAAAAGAAAGTTACTGATATGATTATTGATGTTCCAAGCCCTGCTTATGTTGGTTTCATTAGTAATGTATCATCGGTACCAACCAATGCAGGTTCTATGATTAATAAAGGCTGGGAGTTTTCTGCAACTTACAAAAATAAAATTGGCAAGTTTAGTTATAGTGTTACAGCCAATTTATCGGATGTTGTAAATAAAGTATTAGATACAAAAGGTCAAGATATTGTTACCTCTGCAGGTTTAATTGCAAGAGGCGGTTATCCAATTAATTCGTATAATTTTTATACTACCAATGGCTTATACCAAACAGGTGAAAACTATAATGTACCCACCAATGGCACAAGATTAACTGGTGCAGGTGATATTAAATATGTTGACGTAAGTGGTGATGGCATTTTAAATGCAAACGATAGAACATTAATGGGTAATAACTTTCCTAGATATGAGTATAGTACAGATATTAATGTAAGCTATCAAAACTTCGATTTAAGTCTATTTATTTATGGTGTTGCAAAAAGAGACAATTATATAAGTGGTGTGGGTGTTGAACCATTTAATGCTGGCAACTGGATTGCGTCAGGATTTGAAACCATTTTAGATAGATGGACACCAAACAATACTGGAGCTAAATATCCTAGATTGTATTCTGGTGGAAATGGCAACTATATTGGATCTGACTATTGGTTAAAAAATGGTGCATTTTTAAGAGTAAAGCACATTACATTGGGTTATACACTTGCAAAAAAATGGATGGAAAAATTAAAACTACAACAGTGTAGATTTTATATAAGCACCGTTAATCCATTTACAATTTCTAATTACGAGCCAGGTTTTGATCCAGAAATTAGCAATACAAGTGGTGCATTTTATCCAATTATGAAAACAACAACTGTTGGCTTCAACATTAAGTTTTAATATTTCCAACACTTAAAAAAAAGATCATGAATTATAAAAAATATATATTAATACCAAGTGTTACAGTACTATTTTTTGGAGCTGTATCATGCAAAAAGTATTTAGACAAAGCTCCTTTAGATACCATTACTTCTGAAGCATTTTATACCAATGCAACTCAAGTAGATCAGGCATTAACAGGTATTTATAGTGCTTATGGTGCAAGAACCATGAGCCCAGGTTTTGGAAACCCAACTTCCTATTATTCTAAAATGGATTTGTACACTGAGATTGGTTTAGAGAGAGGCTTAAACGGCACAATTGGTTCAGGTGCTTATAATCCAACAGATGGAACAATTAGAGAGATTTGGGCTGGATTTTACCAAGTTATTCAAAGAGCCAACAGCTTATTGTTTAATATGGCAAGAGCTCAATCTGTTATGGCCCCAGAAGAATTTTCTAGAGTGCAAGCAGAAGCAAAAGTTTTAAGAGCATCGGCTTACTGGCATTTAATGGTGTACTTTGGTGATGTTCCATTTTTTACTGGTCCTTTAGCACAAAGTGATTTCTTTGGTGCTACAAGAACTTCAAAATCTGCAATTGTAGATGCACTTGTAAGCGACTTAAAAGGAATTGCCACTGATTTGCCTTGGTTGCCAACAGCACAAGGAAGAGTTAGTCGTGGTGTAGCTTTGGGTACTGCTGCAAGAATTGCAATGGTAGATAGACGTTATCAAGAAGTGGTTAGCATTACAGATAATATCATCAACAACGGACCTTACGGTTTAAACCCTTCTTACCAAAACCTGTTTAGAAAATCTGGTCAAAATGCCAATGCCAATAATGAAATCATGTTCATTTATCCTTTTGGTGATGCTGATGGCGGTTCTTTCAGTTATTTAAATTTAGTATTGGGCTCAAGAAATCAAGGTGGACAGTCAAGTCATTTTCCAACACAATTTTTAGTAGATTTATTTGAGTGCAACGATGGTAAAACAATTGATGTTTCTCCATTATACAACCCTGCACGTCCCAATCAAAATAGAGATCCACGTTTAAAACAAACTGTAATTGTACCTGGAGATACTGTAGTTGTGCAAGGCTTTACAAGTAATGTTTACAGCCCTACAAATAGAACTGTACATACTTACAATCCTACAAGTGGTGTTGTTACACTTAGTACAACTGCTAACCAAGATAGTGCAAATATTTTTGGACCACGTTTAAATGGTGGTGGATATTTATGGAGAAAATATGCACAAGATAGAGACGTAAATGGAACTGCTGCTAACTTATATAAAGTTGGATGGATATATATGCGTTTTTCTGAAATTTTATTATTAAATGCTGAAGCAAAATTAGAAAGTGGAGCTGGAGCAGTAGATGTTGCCACATCAATTAATAAAGTTAGAAATAGAGTTGGAATGCCAAGTGTAGATGGTGCAACATTGGCCAATGCAACGGCTTTAAAGCAATTGGTTCGTCGTGAAAAAACAATTGAATTTGCAAATGAAGGAATTCACATGGCTGATATGCGTAGATGGGATAATGGTGCATATGCTGCAAAAGTAATGGCTGTTCAAATTTATGGTGCTCCATTGTCGTCCATGACGCTAGTGCCTGGACAAGGTTTAGTATATGACAATCCTGCTTCTGTACCAACTTTTGATGCAGTGTATAAAGTACCTACAACATGGCCAAATGCAGATGCTCAAAGATTAAAAAGAGAGCTAAGAATATTTAATGCCAACCAACATATACTTTGCCCTATTCCACAAGGAGAAATAGATAAAGTACCAAGTTTAACACAAAACCCAAATTGGTAAGTATATTAATTTAAGGAATTAAAGGGTAGCGATAATTCGCTACCCTTTTTTATACAAAATTTTATAATATGCAACAAAGAGAAATAAGTATTGATGCACTGAGAGGATTTGCCATTTTAACAATGGTATTAAGTGGAAGTATTGCTTTTGGAGATACACTTCCTGCTTGGATGTATCATGCACAAGTACCTCCCCCATTGCACAAATTCAATGCTTCAATTGCTGGTATTACTTGGGTAGATCTTGTATTCCCATTCTTCTTATTTAGTATGGGTGCTGCAATGCCATTGGCTTTAAAAAAATATATTGATGCGAATAAAAGCTTCGCTGAAATTTTTAAAATTGCTTTAAAGCGATTGATATTACTCACATTTTTTGCATTGTTTCTTCAACACATGAAAGCTTGGGTTATTGGCAACAATCCTGCATTAAAAGAACAGCTATTTTCAATGTTAGGTTTCATTGTACTATTCTTTATATTTTATGAAAATAAAAATACACTTTACAAAAAACATTTTACCATAGTAAAAATTGTTGCTTGGCTAATGGCCATTTTACTTTTATATCAATTTCCTTTTTGGAATGGAAAAGGTTTTGATTTATATAAAAGCGATATCATTATTATAGTGCTTGCCAATATGGCTTTCTGGGGAACAATACTGTATTTTATAACAGCCAATAAGCCTTATATAAGACTAGGTATATTACCCTTTTTAATGGCTATTTTTTTAGCTGCTAAAGAACCTTCAAATAGCTGGGCTAAAGAAGTTTTTAACTTTAACCATATAGGTACTGTTTATTTTGATTGGATGTATCAATTCTATTACTTAAAATATTTATTCATTGTAATTCCAGGCACAATTGCAGGAGAATATTTATTATCATCCCTCAGTAAAAAAAATCAACCAACCAATACCGCTGCTATAACTATAATCAACAAAGAGTTCTTCATAGCACTTATTGGTATTGCATTAATTGTACTCAATTTATATGGTTTATTTACAAGGCAATTAACGTTCAACCTCATTGGCACAGCAATGCTTTGTGCATTGGCAATAAAATTAGTTTATCCATTGAACAATGAAAATGCAATAAAGAAAATCATTTATACAGGAAGTTATTTTTTGCTGTTGGGTTTATTTTTTGAAGCTTATGAAGGTGGTATTAAAAAAGATTTTTCAACTTATAGTTATTATTTTACTACAAGTGGTTTGGGCTTTTTTTGCTTGGCAACATTTTCAATTCTTGCAAAGTATTCAAAGAGTAATTATTGTATAAAATATTTAGCACTAAATGGAAAAAATCCAATGATAGCATACGTTACAGGAAGTTTAGTACTACTGCCAATTTTATCTATAACACAAACAAAAGTTTATTGGGAAGCTATGAATCAAAATGTATTGATGGGCTGCTTAAAAGGAATTTTATTTACCGCAATTGTTTCATTAATTACAGTTTGGTTTACAAAAAAACAATGGTTTTGGAAAACCTAATTATAACTTAAACTTACTTACTCACCGTTATAATTAATTTTCCTCCTGCTAACAATTGTTGATGAGTAATTGAATGAACGGGTATACTTTTTCCATTAAAATGAATAGCAGTAATCTTATTTCTATGTGCTTGGTTGGCTGGACCTTTCACTTGAATGTTCAACAATTTACCATTGGGTAATTGCAAGGTTGCTTCATTAATAAAAGGCAAACCGAACATGTATACTCCACTTGCTGGATTCATAGGATAAAAACCTAAACTTGTAAACACATACCAAGCACTCATTTGGCCACAATCATCATTTCCACTTAAACCGTTTGGTCCAACTTTATACATACTATCCATTACAACTTTTAACCACTTTGCAGCCTTTTCAGGTTTATCTAAGGCTGTGTACATATAAATAATGTGATGGCTTGGCTCATTGCCATGTGCATATTGACCAATTAAACCAGTTACATCGGCACTTACATTTTCTCCATGCAGTTCAGATGTGGTAGTAAATAAAGTGTCTAGTTTTTCAATAAGTTTATTTTTCCCTCCATATAAAGTTGCAAGTCCACTTACGTCATGAGGTACAAAAAAACTGTGTTGCCATGCTGTACCTTCTACATATTGCCCATCAAATCCATGTTCAGAAAAAATTGGATCAAAAGGTTCTACAAACTTTCCATCGCTATTTTTAGCCCTCATAAATCCAGTACCTTTATCAAACAATTGTTTGTAACTGTTGGCACGTTTCATAAACAATTTATAATCATTTGTAAAACCTAATTTTTTAGCAACTTGTGCTATACACCAATCATCAAAAGCATATTCTAAAGTTATGGTTACACTCCAACCCACTTTATTTTGTGGCACGTAACCATATTGTATAAATTCTGGTGTACCACGTTGGTTTTGAAATGCACTTTTTTTCATTGCAGTATATGCATATTCATAATTAAACCCTTTAATGTTTTTTAAGATTGCATCTGCAATTATTGGAATGCTGTGATAGCCAGTCATAGTATTGGCTTCCCAAGTACTTAAATCCCAAACAGGCAACAAACCATTGTCTTCATACAATTGCAACATACTATTAATCATATCTGGCAATCGCTTGGTTTGTGTAAGAGTAAATAATGGATTTAAAGCCCTGAATACATCCCATTGAGAAAACACTGTGTACTTTTCTTTTCCTTTGGTAAATTTTAATTGTTTGTTATCATGTGTTTGATAAGACCCATCTTTATCGCTATGCACAACAGGTGCTAAACAAGTTCTATACAAAGCCGTATAAAATTGTTGTGCTTGTTGTTGATTGTTGGTGTTGATTTTAATTTTTTGCAACTCCTTTTCCCATAAATTTTCTGCATGAATTGTTATTTCATTAAACGTTTGATGCTCACTTTCTTGCAAAGAATTAAAAGCTTGGTCTGTGCCAACAGAACTTATTCCAACCCTTACCAACAGTGGATTTTCGGTGTTAAACTGTAAAGCAATTTTTACATTATTGCCATAAGCTTGTGTATTGGTTTTAATGGAATCGTCTATAAAAATTCGTTGCTTTATTTTTTGAGAAAATGTAGCAGCAAAATAAACTTTCTGTCCCTTTGCCCAACCTGTACTATACCTATAACCAACAATAGTAGAATCATTGATTACAGACAACATTCCAGCGGTACTTTTATCCCAATTTATTTTAAAACCCATATCAAAACGCAACCAGCCATTGCTATTGGGAAATGTATATTTATGTATGCCATTGCGATTGGTTGACGTAAGTTGACAGTTCACTCCATTATCTAATTTCACTTGATAGTAACCAGGTTTTGCTGATTCGTTTTCATGGCTAAACGGTATCAATATTTTTTCCTGACGCAAGTTCACTGTATCTACCAAAGGCAATACAGAAATATCGCACCAATCACCAATTCCTGTACCACTTAAATGTGTATGACTAAACCCTGCAATGGTTTTACTACTGTAATGATAACCACCACACCAATCCCACCCTTCAACACCATTATCAGGGCTTAATTGCACCATTCCAAATGGAACAGAAGCACCAGGATAAACATGGCCATGCCCCCCTGTTCCTAAAAATGGATCAACAAAATTTGTTAATTTTTGGCTATAAGAAATAAGGCTGCACTTTATAAGTACAGCCAATAAAAATGTTTTTTTCATACTAGAAATTTCTAACTATTTAATGTAAGGGTATTGACCCTGAAAAAATGTAAGCTTGTCTTTTATTCCTTCATAAAAAAAGAAACATTCTCCTTTAAAACCCTTTGCTCTATTGGCTTGTATCATTTGTGTTAAAAATGGATCGCCTACCAATGTAGAACCTGATTTTAACAATACACCTGGATAAAAAGGAACACTTGTGTTTCTGTAATAAGACTTTTGTTCTGTAATAGTTGCAGTATAAGCAGCAATATCATATCTATAACATTGTGGCATAATTGCATCTACATAACTACTGTCAACCCAAGTTGGCCAATCTTGTAAATATTCTCCCAATGCCCAAGGATATGCACTAGGGCTCATGGTTAATTGTATTGCAGGTTTAATAGCTTTAACTTCTGTTCTTAATTTCTTTAAAAATGCGTTTAGTTTTTTTGCTCTCCAATTAACCCAGTCTGATTGAGCATAATTTGTAGGAGGATTGACACCTCCATTTTCAGCTTTATATAAAGCAACCGTATAAGGTTCGTATCCTGCTGTTGAAGGCACTGCAGGTAAACGATCATCACCTTGTAAACCATCAACATTATAGTTAGTAGTAACCTCTTTAAATAATCCAATCATATAGTTTTGTACTTCAGGGTCAAAAGGATTTAACCAATCAAATCCATTTTTTACAACCAAAGCACCAGCAGATGTTTTTGCAGCCCAACTTGGTTTTGCTTGCACAATTAATCCACCATTGGCAGAATATGAAGATGAAAATCCATACTCAAACCAAGCATGTACTTTAATATTCACAGCATGAGCTTCTTCAATTATTTCTTGTAAAGGATCACGTCCTGCAAAACGTTCCATAATTGGAATACCAATTAAATTATTCATAATGGTACTTGGATAAATTGTTCTACCATTATTATAAACAACCATAAAAATATTATTAATGTTGGCTGCTTTACAATTTAAAACTGCTTGTTTAATATTGGCTCTACTATCCAATGCAGTGCTAGCAGCAGTTGTAATCCAAACACCACGTAAAGCATTTGTATCCCAAACTGGTGGAGGAACTACAACTCCACCCCCACCTGTACCAGCACCATCGGGCAAAGATGATTTTTTTGTACAACTATAACAGGCAATTAATACCATTGCAATACATGCAATACTTAAGGTAAATTGTAGCAATCGTTTCATAAAAAAGTAATTAAGAGAAGACGAACTTAAATAATAAAATTAATAATTTACTAATTGTTTATAAATTTTTTTATTAACTTTCACTTTTTAAATAAATATTTCGATTGTGCCAGCTGAAACTTTTAAAAAAAAGAACCCCATAACTTGGATTCCAACCACTTGGTTTGCCATGGGTTTACCCAATTTAGTATTAGGTGGAACTGTAGTTTCTCTATTGTATAAAAATATGGGATTCTCTGATACCCAAATTGCATTTTGGACAGGTATTATTATTTTACCCTGGAGTTTTAAGCCAATTTGGGGCCCCTTTATGGAACTGTATAAAACCAAAAAATTTTACATTTATGTATCCCAAATTATTTGCGGTTTATTGTTTGCCCTTTCTGTAGCATCTATGTACACCAATCACTTTTTTACTATTTCGGTAGTATTGTTTTTGCTTACTGCATTTTTTGGTGCAACACAAGATATTGCTGCCGATGGTTTGTATTTACAAGAATTATCACCCAAATTACAAGCACAATATGTAGGGTGGCAAGGTACATTTTATAACTTTGCAAAATTATTTTCTAATGGTGGAATGATTTTTTTAGTTGGCATATTCATGCCAATTTTTGGCAACACAAATGCATGGGCAATTATTATGGCAATTTATGCAGTCGTAATGCTATGCTTAGGATTGTACAATAGAAAATTTTTGCCAGCTACCGCAAATCAAACAACAGTAAAAAGTGCATCCGATGTTTGGTTAACGTTAAAAGATGTGATTGTGAGCTTCTTTCAAAAAAAATATATTTGGTATGGCATTTTATTTATCATGCTTTACCGCTTTGCTGAAGGACAAGCCATTAAAATTATGCCACTATTTTTTAAAGCTGAAAGAACAGCTGGCGGACTTGGTATGCAAGAATCGACTTTAGGTATGCTTACCGGAATTTTTGGAACAATTGCATTTGTATTAGGTTCTTTAGCTGCCGGTTACTTTGTATCAAACAAAGGGCTAAATCGAACAACATTGTTGCTACTTTGTGCTTGTTTTAATTTGCCATTCGCATCTTATGCTTACCTAGCCATTACACAAACAGAAAATCTATGGATTATTGGAAGTGCTGTTGCCATTGAACATTTTGGTTATGGATTTGGATTTATCGGCATTATTATTTTTATAATGCAACAAATTGCTCCTGGCAAATATCAAATGGCACATTACGCATTTGGTAGCTCATTAACGTATTTAGGCTATACGATTGCATCTATGGTTAGCGGACTTGTAAGTGACCATTTAGGCTACAAAGATTTTTTCATTTGGGTATTAATTGCAACAATACCAGCATTTTTAATTACTTGGTTAGTACCATTAAAACCTTACGATGAAAATATTACAGCTAACGAGAGTTAATACTTTTTATATGCAAAAAATTAATTGCACTATTGTAGGTATCCTTTTTTTACACTTAGTAATTAGTGCACAAACTACTACTTACGATAGTAGTTACAAAACAACTTACTACGAACAAAAAGTTAGCTTGTTTAAACTATTGCCCAACACAAAAAATGAAATTATTTTTTTAGGAAATAGCATTACAGATGTTGCTGAATGGGCAGAAGTATGGCAAAACAAACATGTAAAAAACAGAGGCATTAGTAGCGACAATACTTTTGGTGTTTTAGCTCGTTTAGATGAAGTATTGGCTTCTAAACCAGCTAAAATATTTATTATGATTGCTATCAATGATATTGCTAGAAACACACCAGATTCAATAATACTGAGGAACTATCAAAAAATTATTGCTAAAATAAAATCCGAAAGTCCAACAACTAAATTATTTGTGCAAAGTTTACTACCCACCAACAATCAATTTACACAGTTTAAAAATCATCAAAATAAAACTGAACATGTGTTGTTTATCAATTCATCATTAGAAAATATTTGTGCAACAGAAGAAGTTGTGTTTGTGAACTTGTATCCATATTTTTTAAATGAAAATAAACAACTTGATGCACTGTATACCAATGATGGATTGCATTTAAATGGTGCAGGTTATATGCTTTGGAAAAAAATATTAATTGAAAAAAAGCTAATGAAATAGCAGCCAATATTTATGCTTATTACAGGAACTTTTATAGATGAAATTAGCCACGACATACCACATCAAAATTGGGGTGCTAAAGAGTGGGAGCAAGATTTTGCTTACATGAAACATGCAGGCATTGATACTGTTATTTTAATAAGAAGTGGTTATAGAAAATTTATTACCTATCCATCAACTTATTTAATTAACCAAAAAGGTTGTTACACACCACCCATAGATTTAGTTGAATTGTTTTTAACATTAGCCGATCAATTCAACATGAATTTTTATTTTGGTTTATATGATAGTGGCTCCTATTGGGACACAGGAAATATGCAACATGAAATTGATGACAATCGTTTTGTGATTGATGAAGTGTGGGCAAAATATGGCCATCATCCCTCTTTTAAAGGATGGTATTTAAGTATGGAAATTAGTCGTAAAACTAAAGGTGCCATTGAGGCTTTTAATAGCTTAGGAAAACAATGTAAAGAAGTGAGTAATCATTTACCCACTTTCATTTCTCCTTGGATAGATGGCAAAAAAGCAGTGCTTGCAGCATCGGGTACTATTTCAAAAAATGATGCAGTGAGTTTGCAAGAACATGAAACTGAATGGAACGAAATTTTTAGTGGCATTCACAAAAATGTTGATGCTGTTGCTTTTCAAGATGGACATATAGATTACAATGAACTAACCGATTTTTTTACCATCAATAAACAATTGGCCAATAAATATGGCATGCAATGCTGGACAAATGCTGAAAGCTTTGATAGAGATATGCCCATTAAATTTTTTCCTATAAAATTTGAAAAACTCAAATTAAAATTAGACGCTGCAAGAAAAGCAGGCTATGACAAAGCCATTACGTTTGAATTTTCTCATTTTATGAGCCCACAATCTTCATACGTGCAAGCTCATCATTTATACAACCGTTATTTAGAATATTCACAACAAATAAATTTTTAATGAACGTAAAAATTGCACTACTGCTTTTATTTATTTTTTTAATGCACGAAAGCAATGCTCAAAAAAACATTTCAGCAATAAGAGGCACTTGGATTACCAATGTTGCTAGCGATGCTTTATTAAGTGAAGACAACATTAAGGCAACAGTAAAACTGTGCAAGCAAAAAGGCTTAAACAATATTTTTGTTGTGGTTTGGAATGGTGGCGTAACCATGTATCCTAGTAAAGTAGTAGAGTCTTATATTGGCATTCAACAAGACAGTATTTACAAGGGTTTCGACCCCATTGCATGCATTGTAAAAGAAGGCCATAAAGTAGGCTTAAAAGTACATGCATGGTTTGAGTTTGGTTTTTCTTATGCTTACAAAGACAGCAATTCTGTTTGGTTACAAAAATTTCCGCATTGGATTGGAAGAAATGTAAAAAAAGAACCTCTGCAAAAAAATAGTTTTTATTGGTGGAATGCAATGCACCCAGAAGTGCAAAACTTCATCAACAAATTAGTAGTTGAAACAATTACAAAATACAAGTTTGATGGAATACAAGGCGATGATCGTTTACCTGCAATGCCAGCAGAAGGTGGCTACGATGATTACACTTTAGCATTGTATAAAAAGGAAACAGGTTTACAAGCACCTGCAGATTGTAGAGAATCTAAATGGCTTCAATGGAAAGCCAATCAATTAAACAAATTTGGCAAAAACTTATACCAATTGGTAAAGAAAAATAAACCAAGCTGCACAGTTTCATGGTCGCCAAGTATTTATCCTTGGAGTAAAGAACAATATTTACAAGATTGGCCAACCTGGCTAAATGAAGGTTATGCAGATTATATTTTACCACAATGTTATCGGTACGATTTAAAATCATACGAAAATTTATTAAAGGAATTAAAGAAACAATTAAAGCCTACTCAATTAAAAAAAGTATTTCCTGGTGTACTTACGTCATTGGGAGATGGCTATTTAATTAAAGAAGATTTATTGCAACAAAAAATTGCATTGAACAGAAAATATGGATTTGAAGGCGAATGCTTTTTCTACTTTGAATTTTTAAAAAAAATTAACCACATATATTAAGAACTAGTTTATGAAAAATTACAACACTAAAAATGTATTTATTGTTTTGATGTTTTTTGCTTTTGTTGCTTGTAAAAAGAAAACAGAAGTTACTACAACAATACCAGTTACTCCAGGCACAACAGCACCTTTAATAACTTTACCTGCAGGTTGGAGTTTAAATACAACACTTGCGTCAGGTTTTCCTTCAGGTATTCAAGTATATGCTTTTGATAGTATTTTTTTAGGTGCTAAAACAAAAGCATTTTGTGTAGCTTATGATAGTAGAAATACAGGAATAGAATTTAAAACAGTAATGAGTACAGCTGGTAAAACACCTACAGCTTTTGCTACTGAAGAATCTGCAACCAACACAGTATTTGCTTGTATAAATGGAGGTTTTTTTGGAACAGGACAATCGTACAGTTTAGTAAAATACAACAATACAGTTAGTGCTCCCAATATAAAAGCATTGACAAGAGTATACAATAGCTCCAACACAAATTATTACCCAACAAGAGCAGCATTTGGAGTTACGTCAACCGGTGCACCTTCGGTTGGATGGATTTATCATGTTGGTAGTGGAAATGATTTAATTTATAGTTATCCATCGGCTAGTCCTAATGTATTAAACAGTGCTCCACAGGCTGTACCTACTGCAACTTTCCCAAGTGGTGGTTCTATTTGGAATACTGTTAGTGCAATTGGCGGATCACCTATGCTAATAAAAGATGGCACAATAAATATTACAGATGCCGAAGAATTAATTGTAATTGACAATACAAGTTCAAGAGCTCGTTCGGCTATTGGTTACAATTCCAATGGAATAATTGTTATACTTGCTGTTGAGGGTGGCAATCCCCCAAACAATGGAATTAATTTAGCCAACTTAGCTTCTATGATGCAATCTCTGAGTTGTAGCAATGCCATTAATTTAGATGGTGGAGGTTCTACATCGATGGTAGTGGGTGGTACAAAAACTGTACGACCAAGCGATGGTACAGAAAGAAGTGTTGTAAGTGCTGTGGTGATTAAGAGGAAATAATATTGAGTTATCAATTATGAGTTTTATTAAATGCTGCTATTAAAAAAATGGCAGCATTTTTTTGTAATTTATATTGGTAAAAAACAGTAGAATTGCTATTGAGCAGTTGTTGCGTCGCACAGTTGTATATTAGAAATAATTGAGAACTTATAATAACAGCTTGGGATACTCATTTAAAAACTTCCCAAATAACCAAAGAGCATCGTCTAATTGTTTAGAAGTGAATTTTTCATTCATCGTCTCTTTACAATTCAAATAAAAAGGTAAGTAGTCCTTATAATAAATTCTCTCTTTTGATTTTTCATTCAAAGGCAATTTTGCATCATTCACATGTTCAGTAATATATTTAAAAGCTCTATGAACATGTTGATCAAAAATTGGATATTGCTTTGGGCTAATTATATGCATCAAAAATATTTTCCAAACTGAGCTAAGATTTTCAAACTCTTCCTTAAATTGATTTTCATTCCAATTATTTTTAAGCACATTTATCACAGATATTTTATCGGAAACTTTCGCTTGAAATGATATTTCTTTTTTTGAGCTAAGAGGCATCCCATTTTTCCATATAAATAATTTCTCTAAATCAACTTTAGTAAATTCAGGCTTGAAAATAATGTCTGTATATAATTCCATACTTGAGTAATTATAGCCTTTTGCCCAGGTATCTATGAATGCATCAAGACTTGCAAAGTCATTTCGAATAAGTGTAACAAATAAATATTTATTTTCTAATTGTCCCATGCTTGAATGTTTTATAATACAAAAAATATATTATCAACTACACTTTGATAAAGTCAAATTCTTATTCTTCAGCTGCAGTGTGCGACGCAACTACAGCTTCATTTTTGTTCTTCTGCTTGTTACATAAAAGTTCTTATTTCTAACTTTACACTTCGACAAGCTCAGTACGACATCATCTTTTCGGCTTTGCAATTCAACATTTAGAATTTATCATTCAAAATAATTCTAATGATTGTTCAAAGGTAAACCTTGCTCTTGCCACTGTTTCCAATTGATGTATTCTGGAGCAACACGATGTTCTTCCATGGTAATACAACTATCTACAGGACAAACCAACTTGCATAAATTGCAGCCCACACAATCGTCTTCTTTAATGGTGTAAGTGTTGTAGGGATTGCCTTTTTCGATATTGATGGATTGATGCGATGTGTCTTCGCAAGTAATATAACATAGGCCACAGTGAATACATTTATCTTGATTGATTTTTGCAATGTGATGATAGTTGATATCCAAATCTTCCCAATGGGTAATTTTTTCTACACTCTTGCCAATAAAATCATTGATGGTTTTATATCCTTTTTCGTCCATCCAATTGTTGAGGCCTTCACACATGTCTTCTACAATTCTAAAGCCATGCGTCATGGCGGCAGTACAAACTTGCACAGTGGTGCTGCCCAACAACATAAATTCCACTGCATCTTTCCAAGTGCTAACGCCACCAATACCACTAATTGGAACCTTGCTTGTTAAATCGTCTTGTGCAAGCGTAGTAAGCATTTTTAATGCAATGGGTTTTACTGCAGGACCACAATAACCACCAAAAACACTTTTACCAGCTACATAAGGATTTGGCACAAGCGTATTTAAATCGATGCCAGTAACGCTTTGAATGGTATTGATTAAACTGAGTGCATTGGTACCACCTTCAACTGCTGCACGACCTGTTGGTACAACAGAGTGGACGTTAGGCGTAAGTTTTGTAATTACAGGAATGGTTGCTTTTTCCATTACCCATTCCACCACCATTTTTGCAATATGAGGATCTTGACCAACAGCTGCACCCATGCCACGTTCTGTCATGCCATGTGGGCAACCAAAGTTGAGTTCAAAACCCATGGCTCCTGCATCTTCACATTTTTTAATGAGCTCATGCCAAGAGTTTCTATCATTGTCGGCCATGAGAGAAACAATCATGGCTCTATCAGGAAATAGTTTTACAACTTCTGTAATTTCTTTGAGGTTAATGTCAAGTGGTCGATCACTAATTAACTCAATGTTATTGAAGCCCATAATTCGATGACCTCCATAATCTACTGAAGAATATCTACTAGACACATTCTTTACTTGACTGCCCAAGGTTTTCCATACAACGCCACCCCAGCCTGCTTCGTATGCACGAAGTACATTGATTTTTTTATCGGTTGGTGGAGCACTTGCTAACCAAAAAGGGTTAGGTGATTTTATGCCAAGAAAATTTGCTGATATATCCGCCATAAAAATAATGTTTGCCACGAATGCACGAATTGGCACGAATGGTTGTTAATAAATGATTCTTTTATGTTCCATTTTGCCTCTTGCAAAATTTACAAGAAGTGCAAGTCGATTATCTGAAACTTTTAAATAATTGATTGCTTGTGATTCATGTTCGTCTGTTATGCACTTTACACATTTTACTTCTAAAATAATTTTGTCGAGAACAACAAAATCTGCATAGAATTTATGTTTCAATAAATTCCCTTTATAAAAAACGGGGTATTCTTTTTCTCTTTCATATACGACTCCATTTTTACTAAACTCAAATTCAAGAGCATCTTTATATACAATTTCAGAGAAGCCATGACCTAGTTGATTGTGTACTTCCATACATAAACCAATAATGGTGTAGGACTCTTCTTTATAGATTAATTCGCTCATAAATTATTTTACTACGATTACACAATGGCACTAACAAAATATTCGTGTTCATTAGTGCATTGGTGGCATTATATATTTTAGAATTGCGTTTGCTCCATCTTTACCTGCTTGTACAGCATCCACAACTTCTTTTCCTCCATTTACACAATCACCACCTGCAAAAACCCCATTAAGGTTTGTGGCAGTTTTTTCTTCTACTGATACTTTACCATTTTTATTGTCTAGTTGATTGTTGTTGACTAATTCGGTGAAAGGCATTTGTCCCGCTGCTTTAATTACCATATCAACATCTAGTGTAATGGTTTCACCTGTTGTAATAGGACTTCTTCTTCCACTTGCATCAGGCTCACCAAGTTCCATTGTATCGCAAATAAGTTGCGATACTTTTCCTTCGGTTCCAATTACTTCTTTGGGCGACGCAAGCCATATAACATTACAACCATCAAGTTTAGCAATGTTCAATTCATGTTCTGTACAAGGCATTTCTGCTTGTGTTCTTCTATACACTAAAGTTACTTTTTTTGCACCTAAGCGTTTGGCTTGTGTGGCAGCATCAATAGCTGTGTTGCCCATACCAATTACTGCTA
>ERZ724520.438-NODE-438-length-22323-cov-5.219912_pt1 | contig 22323 bp, 18 predicted proteins | sample MGYA00376053_ERZ724520 | MGnify/ENA primary metagenome ERZ724520 (study PRJEB28724, sample SAMN07190886) | activated sludge metagenome | isolation source: activated sludge of sewage treatment plant in Hong Hong | place: USA: Christiansburg, Virginia | collected...
GAAGGCATACGACCTAATAAAGCCGAAACCTCAGAACCTGCTTGTGTGAAACGGAAGATATTATCTACGAAGAATAAGATGTCTTTACCTTTTCCATCACCGTCACCATCACGGAATTGCTCTGCAATTGTCAATCCTGATAAAGCAACACGTGCACGTGCTCCTGGTGGCTCATTCATTTGACCAAATACTAAGGTTGCTTTTGATTCTTTTAATGCTTCTTTATCTACGGATGCTAAATCCCAGTCACCTTTTTCCATGGAGTGCTTGAATGCTTCACCATATTTAATAACGTCTGATTCTAAGAACTCACGTAATAAGTCATTTCCTTCACGAGTTCTCTCACCAACACCAGCAAACACTGACAAACCGCCGTGTCCTTTTGCAATGTTGTTTACCAATTCCATAATTAATACCGTTTTACCTACACCAGCACCACCGAACAAACCAATTTTACCACCTTTTGCATAAGGTTCAATTAAGTCGATTACTTTGATACCTGTAAATAAAACTTCTTTAGAAGTAGCTAAATCTTCATATCTAGGTGGTTTTCTGTGAATAGAATAACCGCCTTCTTTAGAAACTTCACCGATACCATCAATTGCAGTACCGATTACATTAAACAAACGTCCTTTGATGGCTTCTCCGGCAGGCATTTTAATTTGGTCACCGGTATCAATCACTTGTGCACCTCTGGTTAAACCTTCTGTTGCATCCATTGCTACGCAACGAACGCTGTTTTCTCCTAAGTGTTGTTGACACTCTAATATTACTTCTGAGCCATCGTCTTTCTTAACGATTAGCGCATTTAATATATTAGGAAGAGAAGTCCCTTCGCCACTACTGAATGAAACGTCCACTACTGGACCGATGATTTGGGTAATTTTACCTGCGTTTGCCATAATTTATATTATTGCTGTTTTATATTCTAAAATCGGTGCAAAAGTACGGTTAAGTGCTTGTTTTTCAAAATTGCAAGGCTAAAGTTGTCCACAAATAAAGATTTGGTAATTTTTACGTTGAAAAGACGCTGTTTTAAGTTACAAATCATTAATAATCTATTTCTTACTCCAACAGGATTTTTACGCATCTCCATACAAATTGTAATTTTTCTTCTTCTAAATTTTAGAATTAGAAATTAAAGAGCTTAAAACACGTTAAATTCTTCGTTTCTGTACGTATTAAAAAGGATAATAGTTATTTCCAAGATGATTTATTTCTAAACTTACTTAATATCCCCAAGATTAATGTAAAAAATGAGTATAAAATATCATTCCAAAAAGTATAAAACCAACGATTGTTTATATTGGTGTATTTATTAAAATAAAATTGCAACAACGTATTTATTAAAATATATCCTAAAAATATTGAAACGACAGTTGGAGTATTTTGAATGCAAATCAAAATGAGAAAAAGAATATATAAACTTGCTTTAGTTATCAAATAACTTCCAAGTAACATTTTATCGAAAAAACTGTATAAGCCTCCACTTTGGTAATGTCTTGTTTTTTGTAAAACCCATGATTTCCATGTATTTTTTGCATTGCTAACCGTATAACTTTCAGTATTTAAGCAAACCGAAGTATTATGTTGAGTTGCCAGTTCTTGTATCGCCAAATCATCATCGCCAGACGCAATAGACATTTCTATTGCTGACCATTTTTTTGATTTTATGAACTCCGTATTATACAATACATTTCTACCTACGCTCATATATGGTTTTCCAACTAAAGCCCATCCCAAATATTGCAGAGCCGTTTGTGCGGTTTCATATTCTATCAAGGCATTCAAAATAGTATTTTCTGCTTTATAAGGAGAAATGCCTAATACGATGTTCTTGCTTGAGGTTATACAGCTTGTCATATTAGTTATCCAATTTTTAGAAACAGGCTTGCAGTCTGCATCTGTTAATAAAATCAATTCATTTCTTGCCGCTTCTATTCCTTTTTGCAAGGCATATTTTTTACCTAATCCAATTTTTTCTTCTTTTGAGATGGTAATTATTTTCAACTTATCATGTTGCATTGTGAAGGGGATATCAGAACCATCATCCACAACTATTATTTCAAATACTGGATATTCTTGTGAAAAAATGAGTGGAAGATTTTCTTCTAAATTTTGTTGCTCATTTTTTGCACATATCAATACGGAAACGGTTTTTGGGGTGATATTAGAGGCAATAAAAGTAGATTTTCTTTTTATAATAGAACGAAGTAATATCCATTGATATACTATCTGAAAAATGCAACAAGTGAGAAATAAATACAGTAGCCAATTCACTCAATAAAAGTAAAGGTTTTTATCGTATTTTTGTGTTCTAAAATTTTTACTTCTTTTGGATTTTACTATACAACATACCGACGCATATTCTAATGCACGAACAGGAAAGATAACGACAGCACACGGTGATATCGAAACGCCTATTTTTATGCCGGTTGGCACGCAAGGAACGGTAAAAGCAGTACATTTTTCTGAATTAGAACAAGAAGTGAAAGCAGAAATTATTTTAGGAAATACGTATCATTTATATTTGAGGCCGGGTTTAGATATTTTACAAAAAGCTGGAGGATTGCATGCTTTCAACACCTGGAAAAAACCAATACTTACAGATAGTGGTGGCTATCAGGTATATTCTTTATCACATCGCAGAAAACTAACAGAAGAAGGTGTTACTTTTCAATCTCACATAGATGGTAGCAAGCATTTGTTTACGCCCGAAAACGTGATGGATACACAACGTATTATTGGTGCTGATTTTATCATGGCGTTTGATGAGTGCACACCTTATCCTTGCGATTATCGCTATGCAAAAAAATCGTTGAAGATTACACACGATTGGCTATTGCGCTGTATTCATCGCTTTGATACTACTACTCCGTTATATGGATATGAGCAAACATTATTGCCGATAGTGCAAGGTTCTGTTTATAGAGATTTGCGCACGGAATCGGCTGAATTTATAGCGGCGCAGCAACGGCCGGCAAACGCTATTGGCGGGCTTGCCGTAGGCGAGCCCGCAGAAATTATGTATGAAATGACGGACTTGGTTTGCTCTATTTTACCCAAAGACAAGCCTCGTTATTTGATGGGTGTAGGTACGCCTGCTAATATTTTAGAGGCTATCGCTTTAGGTATTGATATGTTTGATTGTGTGATGCCGACTCGAAATGCTCGGCATGGATTGTTGTTTACTACAGCAGGTATTATCAATATAAAAAATCAAAAATGGAAGGAAGATTTTTCTGCGATTGATGAAAATGTGCCAGCCGAAACGAGTCGCAAGCATACTAAAGCATATTTAAGGCATTTGTTTGTAGTAGAAGAATATTTGGCAGCGCAAATTGCCAGTATTCAAAATTTATCGTTTTATTTATGGTTGGTAAATGAAGCTCGAAATAAAATAAAAGAAGGAACATTTACCACTTGGAAAAATGAAATGGTAGTGAAATTAAGTAAACGGCTGTGATGAACAATGAACGATGAACAATGAACGATGAACGATGAACAATGAACAATGAACGAGGAACAATGAACGAGGATAAGCTAAATGAAATAGAAAAGAGAGAATCTAAGAATCTAATTATGGATTTAAGTTTTGAGTTTGCATTAGAAATTATTAATTATTGTGAAATATTAGAAGAAAAAAGAAAGTTTGTTATTGCTAATCAACTTTTAAAATCAGGCACTTCTATTGGTGCAAACATTAAAGAAGCACAAAGCGCAGAAAGCAAAAATGATTTTATACATAAGCTAAAAATTGCTTTAAAAGAAACAGAATATTGGTTATTATTGTGTTTACGTGCAGATAAATATCCAAAACCTAATGATTTGTTGGATAAAATAAAATCGTTGTTAAAAATTTTAACCAAAATCATCAATACATCTAAAAACAATAATCGTTAATCGTTCATTGAAAACACTCGACAGATATATTATCCAAAAATTTTTAGTCACCTTTTTCTTTGCTATTTTTTTGCTGAGTGCCATTGCTATTGTTATTGATATTACTGAAAAGATTGATGATTTTATTGACAATAAAGCACCATTACACGCTATTATTATTGATTATTATTTGAATTTTATTCCATGGATTGGATTGATGTTGGCACCTATTTTTGTGTTTATTTCTGTTGTTTATTTTACTTCCAGAATGACTTCCAATACTGAAGTAATTTGCATATTAAATGGTGGGGTCAGTTTTTATAGATTATTAGCTCCTTATATGTTTACGGCTACCTTATTAGCAGGAATTTTTGCTTATTATAATCACGAATTATTACCAAAATCCAACAAAACCAAAATTGCTTTTGAGGAAAAATATGCTTCTAAAAAGGACCAACGTACTTCTGATATTAATTATCATTTTCAAATAGGAAAAGACACTTTTATATACACTCAATCGTATGATATGAATGCCAATAATGGTTATAAATTCACGATGGAAGAAATAAAAAATAAAGTTCAAGGATTTAAACTTTCCGCAGATAATATTCAATGGGATTCGACAAAGAGAAAATGGAAAATGCAAAATTGGACGTACCGGAAAAACATAGGAAATAGAGATTCTGTAGGTAGAGGTACGGATACCATTATAACATTGCCAATTACTGCAAAAGAATATGTGAAACAGGATTATGATATAGAAACTATGACTACTAAAAATTTGGATAAATTCATCATTGACCAAATCCGAAAAGGAAATGAGAATGCCAAAATTTATAAAGTAGAAAAATACCGCAGAACAGCGATTCCGTTTAGCACTATTATACTTACATTGATTGCCGTAGCCATGACAACCAAAAAAGTACGCAACGGCATGGGTTTGTATATCGTAGCTGGAATGTTACTTAGCGGAGCATATATTATCATTCAGCAATTTTCTACCGTTTTTGCCACCAAAGGCGATTTGAACCCACTCATTGCTGTTTGGATTCCGAATATTATCTTTGGTGTGGTCGCTATTCTACTAATTTTTCGTGCGCCTAAATAGATTTTGTTAAGAAATCATTTTGAAGCCTCCCTAATCTTAGGTAATCTGATTATCGTTTATATAAAAATGTATATTATTCTGTATTTTTCAAAAATAGAATGTATTTTTGCTATTTAGATTAATTACAAATAATCCTTGAGAAGCAATAAAAATATTACACAATTAAAAATTGGTGAAAGTGCTGTAATAAGCGAATTTACCAATTGTAATATTGCTAGCAAATTAATGGCTATGGGATTATTGCCTGGAACTACGATATTTCTTCAGCATACTGCTCCATTTGGAGGTGCCTATTATATTAAGACAACGAATCATTATGTGGCATTAAGAAGTCAAGAAGCGGAAAATATACTTTTAACGACGAACGAATAATGTCAGAATCAATTAAAAAAGTAGCACTAATAGGAAATCCTAATGCGGGCAAATCTTCTTTGTTTAATCATTTGACAGGTATGCGCCAACGAATAGGAAATTTCCCGGGCGTGACGGTGGAAAGAAAAAGTGGGCATATAAAATTAGCCAATAAAGAAGAAATAGAAATCATTGACCTGCCTGGCACCTATAGTTTATATCCCACTTCTTTAGACGAACGCATTGCGGTAAATGCTTTAATTGATAAAAATAATCGTGATTATCCAGATGCTGTCATTTATATCTTAGATGTAACACATCTTGAACGACACTTATTGTTGCTTACACAATTGATGGATTTGGGCTTTCCAATTATAGTGGCAATGAACATGAATGATGTTGCAGCACAGCAAAATATTGTTTGTGATGTAAAAAAATTATCTCAATCTATTGGATTGGAGATTATTAAAGTAAATGGAAGAACGGGTGAGGGAGTGGACATAATAAAATCAACATTAGAAAATTTAATTCATCAGAATACGCCATTACAACACAAAACATCCTTTTATACTTTAACGGAAAAAGAAAGAAGTATTGCAAAAGAAATCAAAAAAAATTTTGAAGTACGAAATGATTATCATGCCTTATTATTATTACAACATACAAAGAAAAGTACTTTTTATAAAGACACCGAAAAAGCTGTATTGTTAGATATTATTCAAATAAATCAATTCAATCCTTTGGATCATCAATTGGAAGAAATTATGCAACGTTATAATAATTTCACTCCAATGGTGCGCAATGTATTAAGTCGTTCTTTTGCTAATACAAAAACATTTACAGATAAAATTGATGCCTTTTTAACGAATAAATATATCGGCCCAATTATTTTCTTTTCATTGATGTTGTTTGTGTTTCAAGCCATCTTTGCTTGGTCCACTATTCCAATGGAATGGATTGATCAGGAGTTTGCAAACTTGGCTACATATTTTCAGTCTATCTTTCCTCCCAATTTATTTTCCAGATTATTAACAGAGGGCATCATTCCGGGTATCAGCGGCGTGTTGGTATTTGTTCCGCAAATTGCCATTTTATTTTTATTGATAACACTTTTGGAAGAAGTTGGTTACATGGCGCGAGTTGTATTTATGTTTGATAATATCATGCAGCGATTTGGATTAAGCGGACGAAGTATTGTATCATTAATTTCAGGTGGTGCTTGTGCTGTACCTGCAATTATGAGCACGCGCACCATTAGCAATAAAAAGGAACGATTGATTACGATTATGGTAACGCCATTAATCAGCTGCTCGGCTCGTATTCCTGTCTTTGCGGTTTTAATTGGATTTATTGTTCCAGAAATTCATATTGGAATTTTTAATGCTAGAGGATTGGTATTTATGGCATTATATTTAATCGGCATAGCCGCTGCTTTATTTGCGAGTTATGTGTTCAAAAAAATACTGCATTCCGATGAATATTCTTATTTAATGTTAGAATTGCCAGAATACAAAAAACCACACTGGAAAAATGTATTTTTTACTTTATATGAAAAAGTACGCTCCTTTGTTATTGGTGCCGGAAAAATCATTTTGATGGTTTCTTTGGTATTATGGTTTTTAGCAAGTTTTGGTCCTTCTAAAGCAATGAAACAAGCAGAAAATGAAGCTATGATTGAAGCCTCTTTATTAAATTCAACTCCTGAACAAACAGAGCTTATCCTTGCTTCTAAAAAGCTGGAAGCATCGTATGCTGGTATTGCCGGACACATTATTGAACCTATTATAAAACCTTTAGGATTTGACTGGAAAATAGGCATTGCATTAATTACTTCTTTTGTAGCCAGAGAAGTATTTGTTGGAACTATTTCCACACTGTATTCAATAGGAAAAGATGCCGACAATATGACTATTAAACAAAAATTACAACAAGAAAAAAATGCAGACGGTCAGCCTGTTTTCACCATGGCAGTTGCTTTGTCCTTGGTACTTTTTTATCTATTTTCCATGCAATGTGTCAGCACTTTAGTAACGGTGTATCATGAAACTAAAAGTATAAAATGGCCAATTATTCAATTCTGTTATATGACGGGAGCAGCTTATATTGTTTCCTTTATTACTTATCATATTTTCAGGTAAAAAAATTGCATTAAGCATTGATAATTTCTATTGCTTTTTTGCAAATAATCTCTACTTGTTCTTCTAAAGTAAGATGTGTTGTATCTATTTCAATGGCATCTGTAACTTTGGTTAATGGAGAATCTTCACGAGTAGAGTCTATTCTATCTCGATGTATTAAATTTGCTTTTAATTCATCAAGTGGAAATAACTTTCCTGTTTTTGCCAATAGTTCATCTTGACGGCGTTTGGTGCGTACATCAATATCTGCCGTCATAAAGAATTTAAGTGCTGCATTTGGCATGACTACACTACCAATATCACGCCCTTCCATCACTACTCCTTTTTGTATGGCCATTAATTTTTGTTGCTCTACTAATTTTTTTCTTACATTGCTCATTGCCGCTACTTCCGAAACAAGTGCTGCCACACGTGGTTGTCTTATTTCTTGTTCCACATCATTTCCATTTAGAAAAATATGAAACGCATCTTCCACTTTTTTAAATTCAATAGTAATTTTTTGTAAGGCATTTTTAATTCCTTCTATATTGTCAATATCAATCAAATGATGTTGTAAATAAAAAGTAACTGCCCGATACATAGCACCGGAATCTATATAAATAAACCCAAGCCTCTTGGCTACCATCTTTGCTGTAGATGATTTGCCACATGCCGAATATCCGTCTATTGCTATGTTTATTTTATTCATTGTTGGTTATTCGTTATTTGTTATTTGTTATTGAACAACTCCCCTATTTCTATTTACAAATAACCATTAATAATTAACATTAATCACTACTTCGCTTTTTTACCAAATTCGTCTATTTTTATTCTAAACGTTAATTGGTGATCGCTTCCTGTTCTATGGTATTGTGCATACGAATAATCGAATGCAAATTGTTTTATATTTATTCCAAAACCTGCACTTATTCCAGCAAATCCTTTCTTTTTGCCCACACCTAATTCTTGTCTTCGCAGGTGGTTGTATCCAAAACGCAAACGAACAGGCTTTCCTGCTTGAATTTCTGCACCAAAAGCAAAATGCCTGAAAATATTATCCATAACCACTGTACCCTTACTTCTTTTTTTTGGTGTACCAAATAAAGTGGTTTGTTCTTCTTCTGGGAATTTCAACTTCCACACTTGTAAGTCGTGTGCTGTAACAGAGATGGTTACTGGCAATTTTTTAAATCTTTTAGAAAAGGAAATATCTAAGGCAATAGGTAATTTTTGTCGGGATTCTCCTTTTATATAAGGCTTTAATTCTACTCCTGCATTGCGCACTATTACGCTGGCTGTCCAATTTGTTTTTGGATTATGGTATCCTAATGCTACATCTGTAGCAAAACCTAAGGAATTATAGGTTTCTAAATGAGATAAAATCAACTTCAAGTTTACACCATAATAAAATCGATTCCAATGCCTGGAAGCACCTACTTGGAAATTAAAATCTGCTGCACGAAAAGTACCTGTCGAGTTGCCTGCAGCATCCCGTCCATCAAATTTACCATACGAAGCAAACTGCATTGTATAAGCAAAAGTGGTTTTTATTTTGGGGTGATGATAAGCAAAAGTGATATTTCCTATATTGGTTTTATCAATATAAAAAGCATTCGTCATGGATAGTTGTTTGTGAAAAGAACTATCCATAAAACAAGGATTGGAAACCGCCAAAGACAAATCGGGGTCTTTGGAAAACTTGATACTTTGTACGCCTCCGCCTAATCCTTCCATGCGAGAAGAGGTGGGGAATTGCAAAAAATCATAAATATTTTTACCGCCTAATTGTGCATAGGAAACTTGTATCCAAATAATGGAAAATAATATGACGCCTACATTCTTCAAATTAGGTTACAAAATAAGATAAAATATTAAAATTATAAGTAGTATTTGATTGCTTTTCAACTTAAAGATTTTTCGTTGTGCTTAAAAAGGCAAATACACGATGTCAAATTCTGCTAATTGGAAATGTCATGCAGTGCGGCCCGCCCCGTGCGCGCGACAACTCGGAAGATGGAATGGTAATAATAGTTTTGTGTAATTCATCCAGCGTATAGGATTCTGATAAAATTCGTTTGGCAGATATAACAGAAAATCCATGTTGCTTAAAAGCTTCCAAGGTTTTTAAATTTCGTTCGTAGCAATAAGCTACTCCAGGTTTTATGGTTACAAAATTGCAACCATCTGTCCATTGTTCACGCTGTGCAAAAGGCGATATGCCATTGCCACAAGCAATGAACTGCATATTTGGATAAATTTGTTGCATTAATTCTTTTAATGTTGGGTGCAGCACTGCCCGTTGGTTATTTCTGGAATAAGTAACAATATCTACTTTATCATTTTTTTCAAACATTAAGGGTGCAAAACCTACACATGTTTCTTCATCAATAATGGTAAAAATAGTATCCAAATGCATGCAGTATCGTTCATTTGGAATCTCTACGATGGTCACATAATCCACCACATCCTGTTCAAATAAATAATTTTTCAATTTAAAAATAGCATCCAAAGAAGTGCGTTCACTCTCTCCTACTAATAAGTGGCGTGGATGTACTAGCATAATATCGCCTCCCTCGATGGAGATTCCTGAATTTATTTCCAAATTCTCCTCCGTGCAAAAATCTATAGTTTTATTTTTAAAAGTGGCAAACAGCGGATGGTATTGAGCAATAAATTTCATTAAAAAATTCTCTCTTAGTCGAGCTTTTTTATTTGCCTTACACACTATCAAAAAATCATTAACAATGCAACCAATATCACGTGTAAAGATGAGATTGGGCAAAGGTTTTAATACACTTACTTTTTCTTCCGCCTGCACACCAGAGATGAGCGTTATTGCTAATTGTTCTATTGACAATTGTTTTAATAATTCATATTTCCCCAAACTTAAATCTTCCTGCTCATAAATATATTCCAGCAGTTCATTTTTTATGGTTTCATCTCGAATAATATCCTGTAAAAGTTGTTGAAATTCATACACATTTTCGCTTCCTATGAGCAATCGTATGGTTTGCGTAAAGGTATAATGTTCTTCAATCATTCTTGGCAAAAACACAATATCATCATACAATAATTCTTCTGCAATTTCGGGTGAAACATATTCGATACCGTTATCTGGCTCGTGTACAATTACTTTAGAAAGTGTTTTTATTTCTGAATGAACCATGGTCTATTATTTGACAACCCTCACTTCATCTTCATTCTACATAATTCAGTTTACAAAACATATATAAGTTTTATTTTCTGAAATTATCGAAGCATTGGCTATTGATATTTGTATGTAAATATAGATAATTTTTGCATGGCACTATTTTTAAAAATCCTATGGACTAAATCGTTTCATTGGTATATTGTTGCATCTCCATTAAAGAGTCAAATACTAATGACTCAAAACTTTCTTAATTGTTCAGCCTCAAATTTCCCTTGTACAAAAATATTCTTTCTTGACATATTTTTTTAAGTTTTACAGCAATTTAAAAGGATTTTTCTACCATTTAAACAACAAAAGGAGTGCCTGTTTTAGTGGTAGCTTTAAGTCTAATGATTAACCTTTAAAGTTATAAAAAAGGATTCAGGATTGTTATACGCTTTACAGGCAAATCGTGTAAATATATCAGTACATTGGTATCAAGTGCAAGCAGAAAATTGTCTGAGTCAGGATAGCCAAGATTCGATAATTTTTAGGATATTTTCTTTATTTTTCCTGTTTTTGCAATATTTTACATTTTGCTGGTGACATTTGCCTACACTTGTTGCTATGCTAAACTAAATACCAGAAACGGCGAGGGGAAATTCTTTATAAAACTTGAGTAGTTGAATGGTTTCTATACGCAATTTGGTTCGGACAAAATTTTTCATTTCGCTTTCTACTAATTCACCTAATCCGTTTAAAATCCTTTTATCGCTCATAGCTTCCAAAGTATCTATACATTTTTGCAGATAATCAGCAAGCGGCATTTTCATTCGGGTTTCTACAATGATTTTATTGATTGGTGTGCGCTTTTGCATAAAAAAATAACTGTCAAAAATATCGCGGTTGGTGAGTTCCGTGCGGTCGAGCAAAGCACAAAGTTTATGTGCAAACATATCAGATGCTATCATTGTTTTAATATGAATGCCCAACAGATTTTTAATCTCATATTGCTCGTTCCATTGCCGATTGGAAATTTCCACTTTTAGTTTTCGCTCGCCAACGCCATAATCCAATACCACTATCAACCCATAAAATTTAATCGCCTCATCGTCTATTTTTCCATATTTATGTAATATTTTTCGCATTTTATTATACACAAATTCTGCTTTATTTTCATCTAAAAGATTAAAATCCAAGTCCACCGAAAAACGCGGCAAATCGTAGAAAAACATCAGTGCCGTACCGCCTTTGAAACCTAATAAAGACGACAGTTCTACATCGTTGTAAATATCTTTCAGTATTTGCAGCAAAAAGAATTTATGTCTATTGATGTCCATCATTTTGTAAAATTTTATTTACACGTTTGATTAATATTTTGGAGTTATAAACTAGCAACAGTTCGCGTATTATTTTCTCATTCAGCGAATGAATATTGTCGAAATGATAAGCAACATTCAAATACAGTATGTCCAAAAATGCTCTTTCAGGAATAGCAATATTAATATTTCCGTTTCTTTGAATACCATTCATATTGACCAAAATTTCATTTTTAATTTTGCGGTATGCAATAAGATTATTGTCCGCCTCCACACTTCTGCTTAAATAACTGACGGATGTTAAGCGGCTGTCATATTGAAAAATAACGCCTGTCTTTTGTAGTACATATTCCAGCGACAAATAAGAAGGTGTATAGAGCATACATGCCAATTCTTCGGGATTGTAATTTGGTTTTGCATAAATTCCTTTTCTCAACTGCAACAGTTTTCCGGTACGTACATAGTAGTTCAATTTTTGGCTGAGCGACTTAAAATTGGTTTCACCCAAAAGCAAAGCTATGGCAGGTAAGGTAAAAACCGTAGCCGGAGCGTTATAAATTTCCCATACAATATTTTTATTTTGTGAACTGTACATTTTAAAAACTAGAATGTTTAGTTCACAAAACTAATATTTTAAATTAAAATATGCAAATTGTTTTTTGTGTCAATTCAATATCCTGATATTCTATATGAAATTTTGGATGCAATTGTTGAATTTAGGTAATGTGGTCAAAATGGAGCTTTTTCTGCCTATTCTTTTAACTTAATCATCATGCGCACGGGTTGATGGTCTGAGTATTCAAATCCATTGGGCATTCCTTTTACTTCCAACAATTCAATATTGGGTGACAATAAAAAGAAATCAATTACGGTAGTATAAGTTTTATTGGCTTGGTAAGGCACATCTACTTTACGGTTGGTAGGTGTTTTTCCATCAAATGCAAATATCCAGCCAGGCTCCGCAAAACCTGGAGGAACGGGCATTTCTTCATAATCACTATTGGCAGACAAAGGTGTATATCCCGGCGGAATTTGATTCCAATCACCACCAACAACCACATAGTTTCCTTTGGCATATTCATCCGTTATATATTTTTTAAAATATGCCATTTCTTGCTTTTTCAATTTACCACCATCATACGCAGAATTGTGTGTATTAATAACCACTAATTGTTTGCCATTTTTTAAATTAATAGAATGTTTTACAAAACAACGATCTAGAAAAAACAATCCTTTGGGCCATGAAAAATTGGAGGGAAAAGCATATTTTATTGGTGTTTCTGCATCTTGATATTTATAAAAAGTGGCAATACCGCTCAATACTTTTCCCATAGGTTCTAGGAATGGCATCACCACAAATTTTACATCATAATTTTTGCCATAAACAGCTTTATAATTCCCTAGTGTTTCAGCTATTTTTTGAAATTGATTAACATGATAACTCCTCTTAGAATCCTGATCTACTTCTTGCAAATTAATAAAATCGGCATCATTTTTCCACTCTTGCACTGTTTTTAAAACTCCTTGTAAATTTTTTTCTGAAATTTCTTTTGACGGACGCACCATTTTACCACCATCATAAAAAAAATCAGATTCTTTTCCTAATCCGCAATATCCAATATTCCAATCATAAAATACTAAGGTGTCTTTCTCTAATTTTGGTAGCTTTTCTGCTGGATTCAACACTTCGGCAGGCTCTTCTTGCTGAGGAGTATAATTTGTAAATTGAGCATATAAAATTGCTCCAATAACATATAAACCAAATAATATGGCAAGCGCCAGTAGCATTTTTATTAACAGTATCATTGTCTTTTTCATCTTATTACTTTGAAAATGAATTCAAGTACGTTAAATTTAGACTTATTTTCTAATATTATCCAAAACAAAAAATAAATAAACATGAAGAATACTACTTTAAATTGGAAATCAAACGACGGTATTAACATATTTGGTCAAAAATGGGAAAATGATACTACAGCTCCCAAAGCTGTAATTTGCTTAGTACACGGATTTGGAGAACACAGCGGTCGATATGAACACGTTGCACAATTTTTTACAGATAATAATTATGCCGTTATCACTTATGATCATCGGGGACACGGACATTCGGGCGGCAGAAAAGGGCATTTTTCTAGCTATGATGAATTTTTGAATGATGTGGGGAATTTATTAAAACAAGCAGATAGTAATTTTCCCAATCTACCAAAAATCTTATATGGACACAGCATGGGCGGTAATGTAGTGGCGAATTATGCTATTAAAAAACAACCAAAAATTGCAGGTATTATTCTATCTTCTCCATTTTTCAATACAGCTTTTCAGCCACCAGCCATTAAAATTGCTCTTGGAAAAATGATGAAAAACATAATCCCTACCCTTTCATTGCCCTCAGGTTTAGAGGTGAATGATATTTCCAGAGATAAAGAAGTAGTGAAAAAATACAGTGAAGACCCGATGGTTTTTGATATCATTTCTTCAAAAATGGGTATAGAATTGATTGAATTTGGGCAAGAAGCCGTCAAAAATGCTGCTCAGTTGAAACTCCCTACCTTATTATTCCACGGCACTGGCGACAGAATAACCTCTTTTGATGAAAGCAAAAAATTTGCCTCCAATGCAGGTAATAATACCACATTTATTGAATACAAAGGCCTATACCACGAGTGTCACAATGAACCAGAAAAGGCAGAGGTACTCTCTAATATGCTAAAATGGTGTAATAATTTGATAAAATAATAGATAAAATAATATACGCATTTCAATTTATTGCTTAAATTTGCACCACTATAGTTCTTTTTAAAATTTCTTTTCTAATGTTATAAAATGTTCATTTGATTTGATGTTAAAAAGTTTGTAGCCTATTAATTAATTTATTAAACAAAAAAAAATGAACATTTTTGTAGCAAACATTGACAGAAAAGTTTCCGAAGAAACTTTATTGGATTTATTTCAAGAACACGGAGAAGTATCTTCTCTAAAATTAATCAAAGACAGAGACACAGGCGTTAGCAAAGGTTATGCGTTTGTAGAAATGGCTAACAACGACGAAGCTCAAAAAGCTATTGATGCTTTGAACGAAGTAGAATTGGAAGGTAGAGCATTAGCAGTAAACGAAGCTCGTCCTAAAACAGAATACAAAAAACCATCTGGTGGTGGTGGCTACGGCGGTGGCGGTGGCGGTGGCTACAACAAAGGTGGCTACAACAAAGGTGGCTACGGTGGTGGCGATGGTGGTTATAAAAAAAGATATTAATAGATTTAACCATACAGAAAGCCTCCGATAATTCGGAGGCTTTCTTATTTTTATAGGATAATTGATTTTGCAAAATGGCTACGTCTTCCTTTATCGAGAAATTGTTGATGCGATTAAAAAGTGGCGATGCCAGAAGCATACACCTCAATGCATTACCCGGAAATTTTGCCCGATTAGATGTTTATGATCTAATCAATATTGAACAAAGCTTACATCTTCGTTTTTTAGAAAATTTATTGACTAAAAAAGAATTCAAATTTTCCATTACTATTGAACCCTCTCTTTTATCTACTAAATCCTCGGAAGAAAAAAAAATTATTCAACGTATCATAAAAAGACTGAACCATTTAGACTATCAAAATAAAGAAGAATTTGCAGAGCATGGTTATCATTCTTTTGGGTTTGGATTCCCATTGCTTATAAAAAAAGACATCAACAATTCGGATAAAATATTAAAAGCCCCTTTGTTGATTTGGTATTTGGATATTGAAAAAGATACGCGTAAAAATAACACTTGGATTATTAGCAAAAATGAAAACCATTCTTTAATTTTTAATGAGCAATTACAATCTTATTTTGAAAGCACCGAGCGAATTAAAACGGAAGATTTAGAAACATACTTAGAAGATGATTTTATCAATGAAACACAACTGAATAATTTTTGCAAAAAATTATTAGACAAACTTAATATTCCTTTTGATGCCGATGGTAATATTATAACATTGCTCCCTAGCACCAATGCTGAAACATTGGACAACCTCACTAAAGAAAGTGCATGGATTCGCTGGAGTGGCGTGTTTGGATTATATAAAATGCAAAAACAATCTATCATCAAAGATTTGGAGCTGCTGATGAAGAGTGAAGGTGAGAGTGAAAGTGAAAATATTCTATATTTTGAGGGAGAAAATTTATCGCCAATTGTATTAGACCCAAGTCAGGAAAATGTATTATTTCAGGTGAGTTCCAGCAATAAAATTATTATTCAAGGACCGCCTGGAACTGGAAAAAGCCAGTCATTAACAGCCATTATTACACAAGCACTTTTAAACAAAAAGAAAGTATTGGTAGTCTGCGAAAAACGGACTGCCATGGAAGTATTATATAACAATCTAAAAAAGGAAAATCTACATCACTTATGCGTTTTAATGGAAGATGTATATAGAGATAGAAGAAAAATTGTGGATACGGTTCGAGATATTATTGAACAACAAGAACAAACGCCTGAACGATTTAGAAATAATGAATTCGAACTACTGCGAACTAAATTTTTGTCGCTGCAAGAAGAAATAAATTTTAGAATAAATTTTAGCAATACAGCAATTTTTGGCGATGATAATTGGACAGAATTATTAAGTAAAAGCCGTGCATTAAATCAAAATGATATCATTTTAGAAAAAGCGAATACGATAAATAAATTAATTCGCAACAGCGATTATGCTTTTACTTATGAAGAATTTTTATTGCTTTCAGAAAAAATAAATATTGCTTATCAATTGTTTTCAACTGTAAAAAAAGAAGCGTTTATTTTTGATAAATTAGATACAGATTTTTTGCTGAAAGCTGCTGCTGCTGAAAGATTTACCAATGAAATTCAACAAATTTCTGACGAAGGAAACCGTTTGCAAAACGATATTCTATCTAACTTAAAAGAATATAAAAACAACTATGACCAACAAAAAGGATTTACCGCTTTTATAGTTTCAGTACTGGCTTTATTTAGTAATAAATACCAATCTATCAAGAAAAAAAAAGCTGCCACACACACTGCTTTAACGCATTTTATTTCAATATTACAACAATATAAATTTGACTCGTTTAATTTATCTGAAAATGATATAGATGAAAAAATAAGTTTGGCTACTTCAAAACTAGAACAAATCAATCAAAACATTCAACAATACACAAAACAGCTTTTCAATTTTTATACCTATTTTCAATCTAAAAAATTCTTGCTTGCACAAGACGGTAAAACACAAGCTATCATTGGGGCGTTGCAAAAAATAGGCGATGAAAATTGGGATGATATATTTACTACTTATTATCTAAATCAAACGATTCTAAAAACAGCTTTAGAAAATAATATAAAAGATGATGCTCAAAAACAATTGGAAGAATTATATCAAACAGATATTTTATTAAAACAAAAATTAAGTGAAAAGATAAATACTCAATGGAAAATCATCGTTCAAAATATGATGGAACACAAAGATTTATCTGAGATAAAATATTTATACAATCAACGAAAAAACAAACAATTCACTTCTAAAAATTCGTTGCGAAAAATCATACATCAAGATATTGATTTATTTACGACACTTTTTCCTGTGATAATGGTGAACCCAAGTGTGTGCACTTCCATTCTGCCTTTGCAAGAAAATTTATTTGACTTCATCATTTTAGATGAAGCCAGTCAGCTACGATTAGAAGAAACATATTCTTCTTTGCTTCGCGGAAAAATAAAGATTATTTCTGGAGATAAGCATCAAATGCCGCCAAGTAATTTTTTTGGAAATGATGTTATTTTTTGGAATGAAAAAGAGGATGAAAATAGTGTTGAAGGATTTTTAGCAGAGAGCAAATCTTTGCTCGAATATGCAGAGGATGGCAATTATAAAAGTACTTATCTTGATTATCATTACCGATCATTACATCCAGATTTAATACAATTTTCCAATTATGCTTTTTATCAATCTCGTTTAATTCCTTTGCCCGAAAAACAAGCCTATAAAGCTATTCATTATTACAATGTAGATGGAATATACGAAAGTGGCATCAATGAAAAAGAAGCAGAAGCAATTGTGGAGTTTATTTTTAAAATAGAAGCAAACGAAGATCATTATCCATCTATAGGTGTAGCTACATTTAATATTTTTCAACGCAATTTAATTATGGATAAATTGTATGAAACTGCTTATTCAGACAGAGATAAAAATGACAAACTTCAAGCACTTTTACAAGCCGGATTATTTGTAAAAAACCTAGAAAATATACAAGGAGATGAACGAGATATTATGATTTTATCTACCACATTTGGAAAAGACAAAGAAGGCAAATTCCGACAAGCATTTGGGCCATTAACGCAAGAAAAAGGCTATCAATTATTGAATGTAATCATTACCCGCGCCAAACATTCTATGTATGTTTTTTCCTCTATTCCAGAAAGTGTATTTTTGCAATTTGAAGAAGAGCTTTTACAAAAAGGGAATACCGGAAAAAGTATCTTTTATGCATATCTCGCTTACACAAAAGCTTGTATGGAAAACAATATTTCTTTGCATGATTTTATAAAAACAACACTGCAAAAAAATGTTCATCAATTTTTAAAAATACAGCAACAAGAACCGCATGCCATCTTAAAACAACAAGTGTACGACGCCCTAAAACCTCTTTTGGGTAATTCCATAAAACAAAATTATTTACTCGGTGGATTTAAGTTAGACATGGTTGTTTTTAGAAATGAACTACCTATTTTATATTTGGATTTTGAGCATACTGAAAATTATCACCCTGAAGTTGCTTATAGAATAAAATTACATCGTCAAAAAATTACGGCTGCTTATGGAATCATTGCCTATCATATTTGGTCTTATAATTGGTGGAAAGATGCTGAACAAGAAATAAAAAAAATTGAAACAATTATAAAATCGTTTTCTAACGGAACAATGCAATCTATATCAAGTTCTTCTTGATAAAAATCAAAAAATAGATTAAAATAATCACTTTAACATTTTGTTTACAGAACAACAATGTATTTACAATTATAAGTAATTATATTTGGTTAGCCGAATTAATTTTTATTTTATCATATATCTAATTTTATGAAAAAGCAAATTTCAAGAAGAAAATTCATTGGATTAACTGCAGTAGCAGGCGTAGCGGCATCTTTGCCACTAACAAGTTGCAAAAAAACTGCTGTCACTTCCCCCGATTATGACGCAGAAGCCATTATTATTGGTTCTGGATTTGGCGGATCTGTTGCTGCCTTGCGACTGGGACAGGCTGGTATAAAAACGCTCCTTTTTGAAATGGGCAAAGAATATACCGTTATTCCTGAAAAAAATGTATTCTGTGGTATGTTAACACCTGATGGTCGTTCGTCTTGGTTAAAGCGCAAGACTATTGCACCGGTGGTTTCCATTCAATTTGATATTCCTAAATATGTCGGTGTGTTAGACAGAGTTGAATTTACTTCTTCATATATGAAAATATTCAGAGGTACTTGTTTAGGTGGTGGCTCTGTAGTATATGGTGCCATGTTGCCGTATGCACGTCCAGAAATGTGGAATGAATATTTTCCTTTTGTCTCTTACAATGATATGGAAAGCAAATGGTACCCTAAAGTAAAATCGGTATTAAACTTCGGCATCGTGCCTGAGGATGTTTTAGAATCTAGTGTATATCAATTTGCACGAGTAGGATTAAGACAATGCGAAAAGGCAGGTATGACAAAAGTGATGTTGAATGCCGGCGTTAATTTTGACACTATCAGAGGCGAAATAAATGGAACTGTAAAAAAATCTGCCACCAATGCAGAGTTATTATATGGTGGGAATAATGGTTTTAAAAATAGTTTAGACAGGAATTATCTTCCAGCAGCTCGCGCTACAGGAAATGTCACTATCAAGACTTTACACAAAGCACATTTAATAAAACAATTACCAGACGGCAGGTACGAAGTAACCATCCATCAAACGGATGAACAAGGGAATTTGCAAACGACCAAAACATTTACAAGCAAATATTTATTTGTAAATGCTGGAGTAGTGGGAACGATGCAACTTTTATTAAGATCAAAACATCAAGGTGGGTTAAGTAAATTAAATGACGAAGTAGGGAAAAACTGGGGGAATAATGGAAATGTGATGGCAATGCGTACTTTCATTAGCGAAGAAGTTGGCGCAACACAATGCACCGTGCCTGTGACTGCTTATGGAAACTTAGATAATCCGGTAACTCCATTACTGGCTGAACAAGCACCATTTCCAATTGGATTAGAAATGAGACAATTATTGACATTAGCGATTACAAAAAACTCTGAACGTGGTCATTTTGAATACAACCCGACTAAAGATGATATAGATTTGTATTTTGATAAATCACAAATGGAAATATCAAGACAAGCTATGAAGCATTTTGTTGATCAATTAAATGCTGCAAACGGTGGTGTTCACGACCATTTATTATATTTCAATGGCACAGGATATGGGGATGATTTTACCTACCATCCATTAGGGGGTGCAGTACTCGAAAAAGCAAGTGACCAATATGGAAGATTAAAAGGATATAAAAATTTATATTGCCACGATGGCTCTATGATGCCTGGATTTTCGGCTTGTGCCAATCCAGCATTAACTATCGCTGCTTTAGCAGAACGTGCGTTTGAAACTATTCTAAAAGAAGATTTCAAAAAAGCATAAATATAAAAAAGATGATAAAAAATTGGGCAATGTTATTTCGAAATAACCGAAAATAACAACAAATCTGCTATACGCCTTACTTCTTATTCTTCTTCGTTAACATTGCATATTTAGCATGTTTTGGGGTAATTTTTTGGCGTGTTTAATGCGGTTGGAAAACTATATAAAAAGATTTAAAATTTTAAAACCATTCCAACTTTCATCCATGAGTTTTCTTCATATCCTGCCTCTAATGCTACACCAAAATATTTTACAAAATAATACCTAAAAGCAATACCTCCTCCGGCAGCAAAGCCAAGATGTTTTAGTTTAACATTGGTAGTATTATCCTTTTCTGTTGCCATAAATCCACCAAGGTGTGCATGAATATCGAAGTCGATTTTATCGGCTAAAAGATTTTTATGTGATTTATCGGCCAAAAGCTGCCACCAATGGAAAGCACTTCTAACGCCAAAAGCATGGCTCAAAAACAATACATTCGATTTTGTAAATTTTTGAAAAGAAACACCATAATACGCACCAATAGATGCATATTTATGAGGATTGTAATCCAGATTTAAGGTAAACCCTGGAATTAAGCCGGTATAGTAATAATCATAGCCAAATCCATTCTTTATTTTAGAAAAACCCGAATGATGTCCAAAGTTTATAGTTGGTTGAATGACAAAATTATTTTTTGCTGAAGCTCCTTCTTTTTCCTCCGATTTATTTTTATCTTTTTTTGCCTTCTTTTCGGATTTTACTTTTTTAGGATTTTGAAGTTTATTATAAAAATTATATGCTGATAACTCCTCACCAAATGCAAGCATGTTGTTCCCAAAAAATATCAAAAGAAAGAGTGCTATTGTACTAAATGTTGTTTTATTTTTCATTAGAACAAAAGTAAAATTATTCTTTTGAGTTATTGCAACTAAATTGAAATTAATACACATTACTCCAATAGGATATTTCCATTCCGGAATATATAACAACAAATATTCAAGTAAAAAAGTATTATAACCCAAAAAATTCAAATCTTATTGATAACAATTATCTCATAAAACAGTAGGATTTCTGGTTATAAAAAAAGGAAATAAAAAAGGCTGCCTAAAATCAGACAGCCTTTTTATTGTATTTAAAATTTTTAGATTACAGTTTGATAGAAACACCGGCTTCCCAAATGCTTTTTCCATAACCCAATTCTGTGTAAACACCAATCTTATCTGTGAAGAAGTATTTAACACCAAATTGTGGACCAGCAAAAATAATTCCGCTTACTGCGCTACCGCCTCCTTTGGAAGTAGTTACACCTAAACCTGTACCGAAGTTTAACCCTACATATACGTCTAATTTATCAGCAATGGCTACACCTTTTCTATCGCCAATCATTTGCATGAAGTGGAAATTAGTTAATATACCTACTGGTAAGTAGAATATACCACCACCGCCAAAAGCTCTACCACCTAAGCCGGTAACTAAACCTACTCCAACATAATCGTGAACCCCAAACTCTGCTTGCAAAGAGAGTGTTCCAGAGTACCAGAAGCCGCCCCAGCCGCCCCAACCACCATAGTAGCCACCGCCACCATATCTAGAGAAACCGCCTTTGCCAAAAGCACCAATATACGACGATAAACCTACCCCTATATTGATTTGTTTGGAGCCCTTTCCTGCAAAAGCACCACCTCCGCTAGAAGATTTTTTTCCTTTTGCTGCTGCATACGTGTTTAGGTTAGAAACTTTTAATCCTAACTGTTCTGCATACGT
>ERZ724520.440-NODE-440-length-22303-cov-4.518743_pt1 | contig 22303 bp, 23 predicted proteins | sample MGYA00376053_ERZ724520 | MGnify/ENA primary metagenome ERZ724520 (study PRJEB28724, sample SAMN07190886) | activated sludge metagenome | isolation source: activated sludge of sewage treatment plant in Hong Hong | place: USA: Christiansburg, Virginia | collected...
TTTTGGATTCAAAAACTCTTGCATTGGGATAATGTTTGAGAACTTCAGATCGCCAGAGATCAAACTTTTTTTTGAATCCTGGTTCTAAGAGATTGATATCTGATTGTCTTGGTGGTTCTTTCATGAGGTTTGGGAAAATAATAAATAATCTGACTATTTTGGTTGGTTAGGGTCTGTTTTGGTCGGGATTCTTCCTGAGAAGTAACCAGTAATAAACGCCATCATGATTTGGATATATTGCTCACCTGTAATCTTACCTAGTGACATTCCGAGAACTGCTCCGATTACGAGGATAAATACAGTAAGTTTGATGATGCTTTGGAAGAATGATGGATAGTTCATGAATTATTTATGAGGAATAAAAGATTGTTTGAGTTCTTTGAGATCTTGTTTGATCTCTCAGATATTTTCAGAGATATAGTCCATTTTGACTTGGAGTTTTTCAAATTCCGTTTTATTGACGTAGGTCTTTTCGATATAACTGATGGAGTCAGCAAGCTGATTATAATGCTGAGCAATTTGCCAGGTTCGTGAGATGGTAAAACACAGCAAGCCAATGAGTGCAGTGAAGGTAATCGTGATCGCATTGTCTTTGAAACTAAAGTTCATATTTAGTTGGAATTATTAGGTAAAGCATCTCTTATTTCTGATGGTTTTGCATCTTCAGGAAGATGATCTGCGTCGTACGGTAGTGGTTCAGTGACAGCATATTCGATCCATTGTTGTATGAGATAATCAGGATGTCCACTTTCTAGCTGTACACCGATTCAAGTCAGGATATCCTTCATTTTTTCTTGATTAATAGGGAGTTTGATATCTAGTGGTGACGTTATAATATCTCCTTCAATCGGTATAAATGTTTGGATGCGATTGCCTGCAATTATCATTACTCAAAAATCCTCTTGATCATCGGGGATATTAATAACACCGAGCGGTTTGACTCACTGTAAGATTTGATCTGTGATATTACGATATAACATGGGTTTATATTAAGAAACTAAAAGAGATGCATTTTTTACAAGACTGGCTTTGATGATAATTGCATTGAGTTGAACAGCTAATGACACCACTGCTGGTGCAGTATAATTTCTATACCCCGACATTGTAAATCCGATTCCGATGATATCTCATTTTTTCACTCGTAAATTATCAGCTGATACGGTCACTCCATTGAGTGTACAAAACCACCCATTCCAGCCATATCCATCAGAGTAAAGTCAAAATGCAGCATAGCCATTCGCTCTTACAGCTCTTCTATTTCCAAAATCATAATGATCAAAATTCTGAGTATCAGCTCATCCAGTTGAGAAATCAGTCCAGTTTCACTCAGCCCTGATGCTAATATATCCATTGAAGCCGATCGAGATGAATTTTCTTGGTCAGAAATAATATGTTTTAATTGTTCATCATCATAGATCTCCACTGATGGTTTCTGTGATAGCAAGGTTTCTAAATTCTCTATAATTGGAGCTACTAGATACTATATAGGTATCATCGAAATCTAACGATATTTTACTATCATCTATTGCTTTTCAGACTTTATAGAAATAATTGAAGCGTGAGAGAATTCAGATATTTCCTGGTTGTCTTTTATACAGACTTACGAAATTGAAAAAGAAATCTTCAGTATCCGTACTATCTATTCGTATTCCTGTAGAGTGTCTTTTGCTATGCCCATAGTGGTACAAGGATCCGTTATGAATTCCGATACGATAGAAGTTCGTAGTACTGAGCGTTCCTGTTCTCTCGACAACAATTCGATAGACGGTATTTTTGCTTAATGTAAAAGTTGCAGGAAAAGCGAGATAAAGATTTTGTAGTGAGTTTGTCAGTGCGGTCGCAGAGATGGTCAGTTCAGCATTAGCATTCACGAGATTACCAGATGGTCATCAGACTCCGTCAGGAAAGATATACATAATCGTCGCACTCCAATAGTTCCAAGTGGTCGTAAAATACCCCATGTTATTAGTGGGTCATGATCGTTGAAGTCCGATAAAATAATAGTTACTATTATCAGTAGTTCATGATCTTTGACACACGATCCAGTAATCCGTATTTGCTGATAGAGAAAAATTACCCACTCCTGTGAGTTCATACAAAGTCAGTGTTGTAGTCAGGGAACTTGCAGGAACACTGAATACTGCATTGGGATGCACCAAAGCACCACTTGGAGCTCAGCTGTTATCGGTTTCTATTCTAACGGTCACATTATCAGTCGGGAGATTTTGTTTGTATAACCATACAGAAAGCTTACTCGTCGTCAGCGATGAACCCAGTCTGAATTTACCAGCAACTTTCACATAGTTTGGGGAATTCAATCCAAATTGCACAGCACTTCATCAGCTTATATTGTATGCATTCAAAATATCCTGAGTACCATCGGTCTCAATTCTAACCCTCACTGCATCTGTTGGAGTCCCATCTTTCCTGAGTGATAGGCATATTTGTTTGATCGTGGTATCACTATCAAAGATAACTTTTTGTGTTTGTTTTCTTCTATCAGCAATAGAATATCATAGATAGGTTTCAGTATTCTGACTATTCTGTTCTAGTCCATTAAACTGTTGGAGAAAATCAAAAAATAGGTCTCGAGTATTTGCAGTCCATAGGGCGTTTTGATAGACTTCCATATTTCCTTGATCAAAGACATTGGATCCTTTGATTTTGGTTCTGTAATAATTTGTAGTATCCAACGCACCACTTCTACTAAGGACGATTCGATATTTGGTGGCACCGCTAAGGGTAAATGATCATAAAAACTGAAAAATAGTATTGAAGGATCCAGTTGATAAGGCGGTATAATTAATCGTACATTGAGCGTTTGCATGAGCGAGTACTCCACTTGGACTATCGGTAGTATCGGTCTCAATTCTAACAATGAGATTATCTGTTGGATTTCCTTGTTTCCATAGCGACAACAAGATCTTATCAATTGTAAGTGATCTGTTGAGTATGAAGCTTTGAGCTATCTTTTCTTGGTTTGTTGTTTGATACCCAAAGTGTGTATTGGTATCTCGTACGATGTTACTTGCTCCTTCCAATTGATTACTCAAAAAATACTCCTGACCAGCCGAGAGTCAGATTTGATTCGTATTTACTCATCAAACTGTTATTTCTACTTGCTGATTGGCGGTTTTGGTTTGTGCAAAAAATCCATCAACCTGCGATGTGCTTTCATAGTCATTATCAGACAACCGCCACTTCCCCATCTCATGGTTGAAGCCCATTTGAATTGCAAATCTCAAACAGCCACTATAAGCAATCCAATTGGTACCATCAAAATAATGCAATTGTCCATAAGGGTAGAAGTTCGTACCATTTGCCTCTATTTCATAGTGATTGGTTGCTGAGTTTGAGGATGATCTTCTGATATCAATGATATACCTTTGATTGGGAGTAAGTATAACATCATTAAATACAAAAACACTCTCTTGAAAGTTTGCAGAGAGATTGGACGATAGAATGGAGGTGGTCGAAACAGCAATCACTGTGGTTCTGTCCATATCCATAACACGACATTCTACATTATCTGTTGGTGATCCCACTTTTCTGATCTGCACTCTCACGCTTCTGAGAATATTGTCGGTACCGATCAAGAATTGGAATTGATGCCTGATAGAAGTTCCATCTCCCATTTTACATGCTCATCCTCCATTGGTTTGTTTGATGATCAGTTTATCAATCACTCATCTTCCTGCAAATCCTGGTTGTCCTCATTTTACTGCTTCTCCAGCCACTTGTACAACGGTGCTATTTTGAATTGATCCGACTGGTACTTGAGCAAGTTGTGATTGCATTTGAAAATTGACACCATCTCGTTGGACTGCTACCCGTTGATTAGTTTCAATATCTCATGCGGTTAGATCACGATCATGCATTTTCTTAACTGGTGCAGTAAGGCTTCCTTGAGTGGTATTTACTGAGGCAGTCACATTTCCAGTATTATCCTGATGTGCTTTGAAAAAATAGAGAATCCCTTGAGGAATAGATGTTGGATCAGCAACAATACTCGCTACTATAGGACTTGAGTAACTGACATTGTAGGTGTTTGCAGGTCAGATCGATGGAGCAGAAAAGGTCGTAGCTCCTGATTGGATTTGGCTGATTGCACTTGTAACAGCATCATCAATGGTTTTGATAACACTACGTTCATCAGTAACGGTATTAGTAATATCAATACTAGCAAGTGCGATATAATTACTTACAGGATAACTTGCACCAAAAGTTATCTGACCAATACCAAGTCCTGTAATAGGATTGAGTAATGGATTATCGAGGTTGTTTTGAAAAATCTCAATCCATACTTTCTTAGGTCATGCGAAGGAGAGATTTTTGATAGCAGTGTTTTGGAAATAGACCATTACTTTATCTCCATTACTTTTGAGACACTTGATCAGACCTCCGCCAACCGCAATCTGAAAGTTATTTCATGTCACATGACTAACTTGCAATCACTCAATAACCCCACCATTGGTTAATGCCAATAATGGTGCAGAATAATCTGCATCTTGGTTTGCTATATTTCCATTGAGTAGTGAGCATCTTTCCATGAATTCCTATAGATATGGCTGGTAAAATATGCCACTACTATATCCAAGGAACAAGAAAGTAAATCTATTGATAGATCTTGATTAATAATTTGTTATTACTTCAATTCTAGTTTTTGCACTCTTCTATTAATCTCCTTAATTTTCTCATTAAGTTCAATCGTTTTGACTTTATTTTTTGCGAGTTTGAAGGTTACTTTTGGCATCTCTCAGGCAGTGTAGGATTTTTCTATTACCTTCAATGGTCAATCATAAAACATGATATCGTTACCTGAGTTGATATATACTCTTACCATATCTCCTACATCACAAAAAAAGAAGTCAGAAATATTTGGAGCAATATCAAACTCCTTGATACTATCTTTTCTCTCTTGTATATAGTTATTGACTGCCTCTTGGATATTTCCATTATTGCTGATACTTCTCTCAATTCTTCCAAATTTTCCAATACTGGCAACATCCTCAGCAATGATCAAGTTAGTTGCATCTTTTCCAAGACAAGCGTTACACATTTGTTTGATATCCATCACAAGCTTTGCATCTCTGATGCTTCTATCTAATGGGGAGTTAAGATCCCAGACGAGCTCTCTATAATCATTTCAAATTAATGATCTATCAATACCGATTGTCGTTTGGAAATAGAGAATATTGCTTTTGACGCAATATTCATAGGTATTTTGTCTCAAATCTTTGAGAATATTACCGATGGCCTCTCCCCTAGGATATTCTTTACTCACTACTTCAGTCACATCACAACTCAGGGTTATTCCTGTATTTTCTCTTTGATTTAATCCATCTAGGATATTTTGCAACAGTTGGGTGATGGTGCCAGTAAAACTGATCTGACTATAGATAATTTTATCATCAAACATACTAATCAGATCTTCTATTTTGATCATCGTTGTCGTCAGTGAAGCTTCAATACCTCTGATATATCAGCTTATTAATTCTTGTTCAGTGCCATCATCATTCCCCAAGGTCACTTTGATGCGATTGTTTTCCTTCAGCAAAATCAATGCATCCTGTAATGATTCGTTACTGATACTCAGTTCTCCTGTAGAGATATCATTTAGTTTCATAGTGCACTGAAATCCTACCACTCCAAAGAGCTGTCCAATAAGACTATTATTTCTATCATAGATATATCCTATAAGTGCCATAGTGATTAATGTTTAAGAATTACAAAAGAGAGTTTTTGAAAGATAGTGCGATAGAAAAATCACTAGTTGTCATGCCTCCATCTTTGTCATAGATGACATATTTTGTAATTGCCTTGACGGTCGGTCGTTGAGATCCAGGAACTCTTGTTCATAAGATATTTGATCAGTTTTTTGTTGCTGTCTGTTCTTTTCCATCAATGACGATTACATCTCCAGCTATGGCATTAATATCAAGCATAAACCATTTTTGTGCGGTGATGTTGTAGACCGTTAATGGCGTATTCACCGTACCATTGATCGTGACGGTGATCCTAACAGGTTGATCAGCATTAGATGTTGTAGCACAGCTGATCTCATTGTAGGTCATATTTCGTTGATTGCTCATAGAGTTTGGTAAGGAAAAGCCTCCATAACTTCCTTCCTGACCATAAAATACTGAATCGATAATGGAGTAAAACTTAGGATCCGATGCGAACAATGAAACTCTCCATCTTCTCATAGATCCATCATTATGATCGTTGTCTTCCTCAATTTCATAATCCACTGGTTGTTCTATTTTACATTGAATGATCCATTCCCTATCTTGCTCATCAATTATTTTGAGTTCTTTGGTTTCCACACTAGACGGTATTCACTGAAGTGCAAAAACAGCATCCAACCAATCCATACCCATTGAGCATTTGGATCTTGTAGGTGCAATTATTAATCCTTCAATGATAATTGTTCTCCCTCTTGCATAGGTTGGTCAAGTCAGAGTTCCATGATACCCAACAATATCCTGCTTATCATCAGATACTTTGAGTTTTCTCCATTGCACATCACCAAGAGCTATCCTGAAGTTCGCAGTACTATACATCAGATTATTTCAATCTCGGAAGAATTGTTTTCAGATCATGAGAAGGTAGTGAAGTAAACTGCAAGGAGTATACTTGGAACGGTAAAAACTCAATCTAAAAACCATGCTCGGTGAAGCATGGTCAGTAATTTGTTTTATGAAAACTTTGGTATGAAACACTATAAACAATTAGTGTTTTATAGTAAATAATTTATGCAACAACTTCTTCATTGTCTAGTAATCGTTCCCAAACTGGAACCACATGAATAGTATATCCATCTTCTTCTATAATCTTTTTCTCATCATAGGTAAATATATACCCTTCTGAGAGTTTACATTTTTTCATTGCCTGAAGTAATCACTGTATCTCTCTTTCCTTATTATGGAAATCGAGTGTTCGTGTAACCTGTATAGCTTGTTCAATCTTGAGTGATAACGGCTCTTTAATAACAAAATCACACTCTCTGCCATCATTAAAATAATACAACTGTTTTCATCTTCTATACAGCTCAATCGCAACAATATTCTCAAGAATTCTTCATTTATTTTCAGAATAATTGTTACCTATTTTAATAAATCCAGGATCTATCATATAAACTTTTTTCGGTTGTGTCATTTCTACTTTTGGAGAATAACCAAACTTTGGACATTCGATGATAAAGAATGCCTCCTTGAGGTGGGAGAGGTATCTTCCAAGTGTTGATTTAGTTCCTGTTAATCATTCATCTTTGAGATGTTTTTCAAGTTTCGTTAATGAAAGTAATGAGCTATAAATATTAAGAACATAGCTCATAAAGCCTTCAAGAAGTTTTTTGTCTCTTACATTATATCTATCAATAACATCTTTATAGTAAGTAGTTGCATAGTATTCATTCAAAAGCTTTCTCTTTTGGAGATCATTTGCATCAATAACTTCAGGATATCAACCATATTGCATATATTGTTGGAAGGCATCGTAAACAAGTCATTCTTTATTTGTACGCTCAAGACGTTTAGGATCAATATCTTTATGCTTGAGATATTCTCCAAACGAAAAAGGAAGCATTAGATTATGAGTATATCTTCATCTAAGCTCTGTACTTACTTCCGTAAGTAGTAGTTTTGATGAACTTCCTGTTACAATAATTTTATATCTCTTATTATGGAAAGTTCTAAGTACTCTCGATCGTTCAGGTATATTTTGAATTTCATCAAAAATAAGATACTTTGGATCTTTTTTATACAATGCATAGTATGCTTTAAACATAGAATCAATATCTGCTATTTTCAAACCACTCAGTCTATAATCTTCAAAATCAATAAACAGAATGTCCTCTTTTTTACACGCATTACTGTCCAATAGATGTTGGATGATTTGGTAGAGAAAAAATGTCTTACCAGCACGTCTTGGTCAAATAATAGCAAATATATTTGCATAGTTTTGATGGAGATAATCATAATTATCTCTTGCTATAAATGGGGGCAAATCAGCGTCATGCCACTCCTTTATAAGGTCTGAAAATACTTCTTGCATGTTTCATAAAAATTATGGTATAAAACACTATAGGCTATTTATGTTTTATAGTATAACAGATATAAAACAAAAAATCAAGTCCTTCTAGCAAGAATTTTGCAAAACCAGGGAGAACATCCTTGGCTTTTCTATATCTTCCATTTCCAGTAATCCATCTGTTGATTGAGATCAAAAGCTGATCCAACATTGATATTGCCATTGATATTCACAGCTCTGTTGGTGGTTGAAGTGTATCAGCCATTTGCAAAACCTCTAAGCCTGATGTTCTCCATACTTGATACCATGGGTCAGTATTTCTCGACCATTCGTTTTGGCACGACATATTCTCCTTGATGAACTACTCCTGCCACACGATTTCTTTGATTCCCTCAAGTATATCCTCCACTAGCAAATCATCTACCTCCTCAGGATCTCACTCTGGATTGTAAAGCAATAACCTGGAGCAATTGAGAGATTAATGATGAATATTCAGATCTGAGTGATGTAACAGTAGATCTTGTGGTAGTAACGAGTTGTGAAAAATAGATCTGCCATATTTGTTTCATTTGCTCCACTGATTGTGCTTGAGTTGATTGGATTTGTTGAATAGTTGTTGTTTGAATACCAAGTTCAGTTTGCGATCCTGTTTGTTGGTTGATGAGATCTTCATCGACTTTTGCTTTTTTGAAATCAGTGAATCACTGGACAGTTGCTTTTTTGGTTTCAATGGTTTGTTGATCGGTTGTGTGATCAGTGAGTGGTAAGGTTGGACTGAGTTGCTGAGCGAGAGGATCTGCTTGATTGGCTTTTGATCATTTTTTGATGATTGTTGGTAATGCGATACTCTGCGTCTGAGTTTTGAGTTCGTTTGATTTTTTGAGTGCATCTTGTACTTTTTGGATTAGTTCATCATATTCTTTTTTGACTTGTTTGATATTTGCTAGTTGGAGTTTATTGGTATCTGTTTCTAAATTATTTGATAAGCTGACTACTTCATTTTTTGCTGATTGTTTATCTCTGGTTGCATCTGATATTTTGAGTTTGAGTTCCAGGAGTTTCTCAATGAGCTTTTGACTATCTTCATCAAACTTTTGGAAGGTCGCTCATGAGAGGAAACTATCAACTTGTGCTTTTGTGACTGATTTTACATTTTGGAGTTGGCTGATAATTTTTTGTTGTGTTTCCAGTGATTGTTTGGTAAGAGCAAGCTCCTGGTCTGCTTGTTTTTTATCGTCCAGTGCCTTTTTCGTAGCTTTTTGAGTATCTTCCTGAGCTTTGCTATCAATAGTTTGTTGCTGTTTTTTGAAATCATAAAACGCTCTTTGCTCTTCGGTCATGTTCGCTCTGAGCTGTTGTTCTTTGATGAGTTGATCTATCGTAGTAGCATCAGTGGTACTTTGTTGTTTTTTAATCTCATTGAGGTTTTGTTGGATCTGTTGTTGTTTGGTAATTTCAGCAGTGATTTCTTGTTGGATTTCGAGTTGTTTTTCATGATCTGATTCTTGAGACAACTTGGTTTCCAGCTTCTTTTGTTGTTGTTGTGATTTTGCAAGATCCTCTGCCTGTCCTTGTACAAAATCTCAAAGATTATTTTTCTTATCTTGATCTTTTTGGAGTTGAATATTCTTGAGCTCTTCATCTCTGGTTTCCTGAATTTTCCTGATAGTTTTATCGTATTCTCTTTGCGTTTCCTTCAGACTATTTTTGATCTGATTGGTAGAGTCTAGGACTGCATCTTTATACTCTTGCTGAGCATCAGATACTTTTTGGATAGCGTCTTGGAGTTTATCGTTCGCTTTCTCTAGTTGCTTGGTTTCTCATTCGATAGTCTTGAGTTGCTCGATATCTTTTTTCTTTTCCTCTTGAGCCTGTTGTGATGCTTTGGATCATTTCTTACCCGCTTTTTCTGAAGCATCACCCATACCATCAAATTTGCCTGCAAGAGAAAGCACATCAGCTCAGAGCTGATCAGTCGATCATCAGGTTCCCAAGATTTGTGTTTTCACAAAATCAAATGCCTTTCCTGATTCATCAGCTATTCATTCAAAGATTGATTTCACTTGATCAGCATTGGTTTGTAATCCAGTTCTTGCCTGATCAATTTGAGCGATGTATTTATTAATATTATCTGTACCAATATCAACATTGAAGGTATTTTTCAAAAAATCTGCGACTGCCTTTCCTGATTTGAGAATTCCTTTGATTGCTCAAAATATCACATCAACGGCAAAATTCCATGCTTTTGCTATTGCTCCAGGAACTGCTTGTCAAACCTTTGCCATAAAATCAAAGACAGGTTTGAGTTTTTCTTTGAGCGTATTTCGATTAGTAAAAATAGCCACAACTACTGCGGTGACAATACTTGCAATGAGAAAGAATCTCGCACCCAATAAGATGAGATTTTTGATAGTTCCGAGGATTGATAATCCCAATGCACGAAATGAAAATGAAGCGAGATTGTTTGCTATAATTTGAGCATAAGTTCTTGCTGTATTGATAGCGAGTGCGACACTTTTTCTAACAAAGGCTACGGTTGCTCTGACTGCCTCTACGGTTATTTGTCTCAGGTTGAGAACGAAATTCAACGATGCTCTTCAGAAAGCAACCACACTCGTGATCATCGTTGTCATACCTTTGATGAAGTTTTGCACGACTCCTTGTAGGAAGGTAATGATCGTCTGTTGTCTCATAATGATGAGTGCCGACAGAAAACTCGCAAGAACGACTCTCGTAATAATGACAAAGTTATTTGCAAAAAATTGGTAGATCTGCTTCATACCATCAAAGACCGTCCTGAATACTACCGCTAGTCCTTTGACTCACAGGATTAGAATATTGAAAGCAGGTGTAAGTAGTATTTGTAAGGTTGAGATAATTCATACAAATAATGGAGCGATGACTTCTCCAAAACTTGCAAGACCTATCTTAAAGGTATCAATGAGATTACTCAATCTTCCTTGGAGAGTTTTTGCCTGTTGTTCCATGAGTCATCAAAACTTCTCATTGATTCATTCCAGGATCAATGGGATAGCTTTTGCAGAGCTGATGTTTTGATTACCAATATCAGCAAGTTGTGCTTGAGTGAGTCAGAGCTTTTGTCTCAATATTTCAAAAATAGGAATACCACGTTCAGCGATTTGATTCACTTCCTGTTGTACCAGTTTTCCTTTGGTTTGCATTTGTCCCAGTGCGACGATCACTCCATTCAGAGTTTCTTGTGATCATCATACTCCTGCTACAGCATTACCTAGTGCATTCATAATAGGAATAATCTGATTCGCTTGAAATCAATAAGCAGAGAGTCTTTTTGCCCCATCTATCAAACCAAATTGATCAAATGGGGTTTGTTTTGCAAAACTCTGAATATCCTTGATCAGTTTGAGTGCAACTTCTTCACTTTTGAAAAGATTCGTGAAAGCAATCTTGGCTTGTTGGATTTGTGAAGTAAGATCAAAGGTTGATCTGATGAATTGAGTAATGGCAGTGATGGAAAAAGCTCAAATAATCAGTTCCTTGATTCATCCAAGACTAATCTTCATTTTTTGAATCGTACTTTGGATAATGCCTCACTGTTTGAGTACTTCAGTGTTGATTCACTGGAAGTTTTTTCATAATACAGATATATCACTTGATCCAGTCCTTGTATAATTTCTGAGCTCCCTTCCTGCTTGCGTGAGTGATTGTTGTAATCTACTCGCATCAGCAGTGAGTGAAATCACTGCATCACGATTTCCTTGATCCTTTGCAAGTTTGATCTGAGCCCTTGCCTCATCCAATTGCTGTTTAAGTTTTCATACATTTAAAGAAAGCTGGATCGCTGTCTGATCCTTTATTCTTTGATTGAACCCATTGATATCATCTCTAACCTGATTGAGTTGCTGGTTGATACCATTTCTATCAAGTTTGAGATCTCGTAATAATTCAAAGACTGTTTTTGCCATATCAAAAAACCACTCCAAATAAATAGAATGGTTATAGTCAGCTTGAGGAATTATCAGTGTATTGAGGATTTATCCAAAAAGGAAATTAGTGAAGTCTTGTTCTGTTTCTAGTTTTGCTATGCGTTTAGGATTAGTTTGTATTCTTTGTTTTTTTGGATCTTCCATGTATTGCATTTCATCTAAGAGACAAAAAAACTGGTAGGCTGACATAGTGAGCGTCTGTTCGAGACTAGTTGTGTAATACTTCATCACTAATGCAATCAGTGTCACAATGGATCAGTCAGCATTTCCTCATCCTCCACTAGTGGCACGATTGTTTCATGATTCAGTAGATCATTGTAGTTGTGATTTGTCAGCCCCAATCAAAAAAAAATTTCATTTCGTACTTTGATCAGATTATCGGGAGTCAGATGTTTCAAAATATATTTGAGCTTTTTTCTCCTATACCCAAACCATCAGGGATCCTTGATAAAAGATCATAACACATCTATCATGATAGTAGTATTATGGATTTCATCAGTTGCGAACTGATCAGTTTTACTGATTATCTGACCAAGTTGTTTCACAGTCGGTTGCTCTAAGACAAACAGATCTTTTCACAATTTGATAGTAATTTCTTTAGAGAGAAAACACTCGAGATTGATCTCAAACATAGATGGTTACAATGAGAAATAAAACATTAGCTCTAATTATTAGAGCTCATAGACAAAACCATCTTGGACGACTTTTCCATTCAATTCAACATCGACGGTTGCTACATCGTCGTCGCTATTACCAACAAAGTCTATCGTTAATCAAGTCAAGTTTTGCACTTCTTTGAGATCAATCGTAATTTGTTTGCCATTAGATCTCTCATGAATGAATCTTGCATAGAACTTAGTTGCAATACCAGTCTCGGCAAAGGTAAATTTTCTACTTTGAGCAGGTGTATAATTGTATGTAATTGTAAATGTCTGAGCAAGAGTTGTAACCGTTCCTCAGGATTTGAAGTAAATATTTCTCTTACCTCCAGGTCAGATTACTTGAATATAATCAGCAACAGCAATTGTTCCATTTACTGATCATACCACAGAAGTAATCACCAACGCAGAAAGATCAAAATTCTGACGTTCAAATTCTATCATGGTCAGATATTGTACGCTTCATAATGCCAAGACCTGTGTTGCACCTGTGACTAAAGTTCCTGCAACACTTGTTTTAGTGATCCAACCATCATTGATACTTGCAAGTGTGTCAGGATCAATTTCCGTACTGGGTTAATACATTTTGTGCATATTTGTTATTTAAGATATTCAAATTCACTTGAAAATCTATATATTGTTTATTGTCCGCAAAGACAGGTTTTCCCAATAGCGATTTCCGTAAGGAAATCGTTTTTGTGTAATACTGTAAATCATTTAAAACTTCGTCCAGTGTCAGTACAGGAAAATCTTTAAATCAAGCAGTCTTTCGATGTCATGTTTTACATAAATGTTCAAATGGGGTTTCATCATTCATACAGATTCAAGTATGTATTCTCGTATAATTATAATGCATATATCGATCTTTGGCTTCTTTTAGAAAACTCACTCTATCATTAATGTGATATCATCTTGGAATATAGAATTCCTCATCATCTGTTTTGTGTGATCTTTCAACCAAATTTTTTCTAACGTCTTTTGGTCAATCGTATTGGTATACCTCACAGTTAAGGGGGTCTAAAATCTCTTGTCGTTGAGCTAGCTTTTCAGGACTTGCTCTACAAAACTCACTTCCTCAGTCAAATCAGATATGTATCTTACATTCAATACGTTGATTGCGTAGAAACATCAGTACAAATTTGAGAAAATTTAGTCACATTGTTGAGTTGATTGTATTGGAATATGCGAGGAATCTATACCTATTTTTTGCATCAATAATTGTTCGTTGATACTTTGGCAGTTCGTTATTGGTTTCAAACTTTTCGTAAATTTCGTCAGGTAACGCTCAATGGTCAAGAATATGTTTTACATCATAATGTAAATACTGGAACGATGAAATCTCATCATAATTGTATAAGTGTTTAACTTCTCAATTCTTAGCTCTCGTTTTTGCCACAATATATGAATTTCTTTTATAGATTCACTTTACGAGTCATTCTTTAATATCGTTATCAAGAAGTCATCTTTTGGTAAGGTGTTTCCTCATTCTACGATATCAATATCATAGTGCTTTAAACTCACGAATAACGATTTTTTCTACCGTTTCCTTTGCTATTCATCTAAACTTGTGAGGCTTACGAGATTGGGATTTCAGAAAATGAAAAAAATCAATTATCTCTAACTTGCTTAGTTGAGAGTTTCTTAGTTTGGCGCTAATATCGTCAATGTCTTCTCTTGATTGATATAGTTTTAAAATTGCTGTAACTGTATTACGACTCATAGAATAACGAGAAGCAACATCAATACGAGAACTTCAATGCACTATAACATCTCTCAATATCCTATATCTTGCAATAATTTCCTCTTCTTCTGTTCATCAGACAATTAGCTGTTTGTAACTCATTTCACTGTGGTGCATATAAAGAAGCATACAGATCTTTGACCTATTTAGATGTGCTATCGCACATCTTGATAAATCATTCTACTGGTGCTTTGATCATATGCACAAAATGTATTCACATATCTATGGTCAGGATCAATTTCAGCAAGTTTAAATTTGAAGGAGAATTCTGTTCCTTTCTTGAACTTATTTGTTTTTGCATTATCAAAGACAAGTTCTGAACTTTCTCTTTTGGATTCAATTGTTGCATCTCTATATGCTCCAAGTCTTACTAATGATGCAAGCGAAGTTCAGTAGTAAAACTCTCACGCTCCAGCAAGAAGTCTTTGATCATTGACGATTCAGGTAGGTTGTGTCATGGAAACAATGGTGAAAATATAAAACAATACTGAGGTTATAGTCAGCTTTTTGAAATATCAATCTATTGATATCAAAATCCGATAAGTATGATTTCACCTTTAATAGCCTCTATTTATTGACTTAATTTATTGAAATCCTTATAATTAAAATAGAAGGAAAATGATTTTTATAAAAATTCGAATATGATAACATACGCCCGTAAAAATATCCTGCTTCAGTCACGAATTAACTTTCTTTCGGGAGTTGTTTTTCTTATTCCATTAATTACCTTATTCTATAAGTATACTGGTTTATCGCTTGGTCAGATTATAATTATTACAAATGTCTCTACTCTTGCTGTATGGTTATTTGAATTACCTACTTCTGTATGGGCTGATACAGCGTGAAGGAAAAAAGCTCTTGTTGCGTCAGTGGTTTGTAATTTTATAGGAGCATTACTCATACTCTTAGTACCTAGTTATATATGATTTATTATTGCATCTATTTTTAGTGGACTCTATTTTGCATTTTGGAGTGGAACAGGACAAGCTTTTCTTGAAGACAATCTCAGAATCTTATGAGAAGAATCTACATTTGGGAAAAAAATAGGACATCTTATGGCTATGGAAAGTTTAGCTGGATTAATTACTCCTCTCATTGCATCAGCCATACTAAAATTCTTTGGAGATAATGGTTATACTATTCTTGCATGACTAGATGTAATTTCTGCTTTAGCACTGGTTATTTTGACATTACAACTTCGTGAACTCAATATATACGAAAAACTAACTTGACGGAAAGAGTCTCTGAGAAAAAATATAGATACTGCTAAAATTGCCATCAAGAATGTAATGTCAAATCCATCATTGAGGTTACTTCTTATATATCGCTCACTAGCAAACCATGTAGCATTTATTTTTATTATCTCATTACCACTACGTGTACAATATGGTATGCCAGAATGGATGGCTTGAGTATTAGCAACCGTTGGAACATTAGCAATTATGATTGCTAATAAATACACATATAAAATAGGAGAAAAATACAGTTACAATACTGCTTGGGTAATTGCAACAGTTTCACAGGGTATATTACTTATTTGTATTGGTTTGTTTATCAAAGATTGGATTATAATGTCAGTTTTGCTTATTGCATTCAATATGTTTGAGTGAATGCGACAACCAGCATGGAATCATGTACTTGTAGAGCAAACCCAAGGGAAAGCAATAGCAACAACTCGTTCCATAATATTCTCTCTTTTTGCATTATACACAACCTTTGGGAAACAAGTTCTCTCGTTTTTTGACCCACAATATGCTTTAGTCGGACTCGGTCTATTTATATTGGTAGTAAATATAATTTTATGAAAAAAAATTATTCATTTGAATATTAATACACATGTTTAAATAAGAAAAACAGCCTCACGACGCTATAATCTGTGACTGGGTCATAACCTTCATCTCTACCTTCAAAAGCTATGGTTCCACTCCAGGTATTCGTGAGCTCACCGACAAATCATCATCGTTGAGTAATCAATGCATCGGCTATTTCATCGAGTTGATCTTCATACATATATTCTCCGACAATATCAACAACGAGTTTGTTTCCTTGATATCAGTGATTGTTTTGATACTTTCCTAGTTTGTTTTCAAAGCCTGAGCATTCATATACGATAAAAGGTGGATTGGCATTTTTGTCATTCCTTTTTCTATATACACGATCTCCGACTAAAGCATAAATGATTGGATTGGTCATGATAGAGTCAGCAATAGCTTTTTTGAGATTTATCATAAGTATTGTTTGAGTTTGGAACTAAAGAAATCATTAATTTGATCTTTGTGTTGATCGTAGACCGTCCTGAAGATAGCTCTTGGAGTGATTCATTTCGCACCGATACTTTTTGCAAGGAGGTAGATGGTGCTTTTATCTTTGGAGTTCAGATCTTTGTATTTGGTTGCTGTATCATTGATCATGCCTTTCCTATTTGCTCGTGGTATGAGCGTATCCAGTGGCGGTCTTTTTTGTAGAGGTCTCCTTCCGTATTCCATGATCACCGCTTGTGGAGTCGATGATCAAATTTGGATAATATCTCCAATGCCGATACTTTTGAGAAATAAGCTCTTGAGATATTCCCCACTATCAAATGCCTTGTCTTTGATTTGATCTTTTAGGAGTTCATAAACAAATCATGCGGTATCTTTGAGTGCTTGCTTTTCAGCTTCTATGATCTGATTATAGGTTTCTGTATTGAGCAAGAACTGAGTTTGCATGGTGAGTTTTGATGTAAAGTGATGATTTATTGTCGTAATTGAAGAACGCACTCTTTATGATGAGCACTACTTGCATTCCCTATACTTGCCACTGCAATGACTTCATAGTCAATGTTTTCAATAGTTACTTTATATCACTTCTCTATAGCTGTAGTTTGATCCAAAAAGAGCAGATACTCTCTGACTTGGATATGTTTCATTTTACTATTCGTGAGATCAATAAGTCATGGTTTAGAATAGCTACTGAGTCTAGCAGGAAAAGATCAAAGTAATGTTCGATTGATAGTTTGAATCCCTCCATTGTTTGTTGGAGTTGGTTGATAAATATCAGCTGATTGACGGAGTAAAGAATGAAACATGAGTAGTGAGTAAATAAAAAATAATCTGATTATATTTCATATTCTCTATCATATCATCCTACATCGATGGCAATATTTCCTGCTCGTGATCTATAAGGATCAAGTAATGCGATGATATTGGCAGGAAGATCTAGTGGCATTACTCTGGTATCTTGTTTTTTACTGTAGGCATAATCTCCGATCTTTTCAGATTGAATACTATTTGCACCTGCAAACATACCTTTATCGATATATAGGACTTCCACGATATACAGTACTGCATTTTGTAGTGGTTCAGGGAAAGTGAATGCGTCAGTTCCTTCATCATAAAACTGCTGAGCATTGATATAACTTCCTACCAGTGACAATGCTCTGAGGATATATTTCTCTACTGTTGTGACTGGCTCAGTTGCAAGATTTGTCAGCAAAGTATGTTGTTGAATAAAATTTGTCGTAATATTATGATTCATACATAGGTCAAAAAAAATAAACAAAAAGATGGTGAGTACTATACCCATCATCTCAAAAAATGAATCTATTAGACGACTATTTACGCTGTTTTTTGTGGACTGGTGGTGTATCCTCATCATCCAAATCTTCATCATCAGATGGTTGAGAATCAGTAAGATAAGACGCATCGACCTGTTCAACTTCCTCCATACAATCTGCATGAAAAGAAATAGGATCAATATCTACTTCCATTCAAGAAGTATAAAACTGATCGTTTACTTGGCAGTCCCTGGTAATACGAATAAGCATATGATACAAGATAGAATAATAAAAAAGAGACAATAATTACTTCGATTTCTCGTTTTGTTTTTCAGGATCAAATTCCTTAATGAAGCCAAACTTGAAGTCTTGAGTAAGTTCAAGTTTTTTAATCGTCGCTGGATCATTTGTAGCAAAAATACCATTAGTAAATGAACATAACTTACCATCTGGTCATATAAATGACAATGTTGCATTACGAGAATTTTTGAAATGAATAAGTCACTCCGTATCAATCTTTTGTTTTTTAGTGGATCATGTTTTGATTATTGGTTCATCGGTTGTTTGAGATATATCTTGCGATGTTTGATTTTCAGCTTCCACCGCTGTCTGTGCGGTTACCGCAGGTGCAATATCGGCAGGTTTTGTTGTTGGTTGTTTAGTTGGAGCCATAATAAGTAACGAGGAAATAAAAGTGAAGAATATAGACTACCATTTAAGATTTTTGATAGTACCATGAGAATATTTACCGTCTTTTACAACCATCGTATATTCTCATCTCAAGATAGCAGTCTGACCATCTTGTCATGGTTGTGTTCCTGGTACAAGTTTCAATCATCTATTTGCATATGGAACTAATGCAATACGATTAATATCAATCAATTCTACAGTGTTGTTTGGCATTTTCTCATCTAATAAGATATTTGAAACGATACCTCCAGCAACTGGAATATCAGAAATAAATCTCAATACATAACTACCAGCTTGAGTTGAGTCTTGAGTAATAATTGGGTTATTTCAAGAAACATTAAATCATGAGATTTTTCTCGCTTGATTAATATTACAAACAAGCGTATTTGCTACTCCGCCATCTTCTACGATCAGTTGAACTAGATTATTGATAATAGTTGGGTCTAGTTGATTTCAACCTGCATCAATCACATTACCTCATGACACATCAAGATACTGAAACATACCTCAGAATGTTCCATTTTCTCCCTGTGTTCTTGCGACTCTACGTCATCTCAATGACTGCTCAGACATTTGTTGTCTAATTTTATAGAACGCTCCTTTGAGCTGTTCAGACAATGTATTTACATTACCATAGATCGCTGAGTTCAATGCAGTGTCAGACAATTCGACAGCATTTCTAAAGATTTGGAAGTGATTGTATTCATTGACTGGTTGCCATTCATCAACTCAAACGATATTTTTCTCGTTTTCTTGTACCGCTTCGGACATAAGTTTTGCAGTCATTGATGGATCCAATGGATATGGCATCGTATCTCCATATAAAATACAGACTGCTGTATCAGGAGATACTATTTCTTGAACCTTAACTTGCATATCACCTACATCATCATTGGTACCCGCTCGTACAAACCTAAGAATCATATTAGGTCTCATACCTGCGGTAGATGTAAATGTTAATCAAAATGGAGACCCAGGACTTGGTGTCGTATAGGTATTAACCGACCATGACATCGGTGTTAGTTGTGATTCAAGCCATTCGTACTTGTTATTTGTACCAGCGGTATAGTTCTGACCATTTCTCAAGAAAATCTCCAAAGCAGAAGATTGCTCTTTCAAAAAAGTAGAAAACAGGTCGTATACCTGTCTTTCACTAATAAGTGATAAATCAAATGATTGATACATAAGTGTGAGTAAAAAAAGATAAAGAGTACATACATTGATCAAATTACTTCTTAATCGCAGAGCTTATGATGGAACTCAATAGTCCATTGAAGTCTCAGACGCTTTTAGCTTTATCATAGGTGTTAGTATCGTGCTGAGGAATGCTATGACCTCATTTGGGGTCGGGTTTTTTCTCTGCAAATTCTCCCATGAGTTCTTTGAGTTTTGGAAGGGTCTGGAGTTTTTGTAAAGGAGTGAGATTCTCAAGATTTAGTAGATTAGAGAGTTTCATAAACTTCTCATCACCAAGTGTTGTTTTGATGATATTGAGTTCACTCTCCACCACAGTTGTCATTGCAGTATCATATTCTGTGATAACCTGTGTCTGACTCGTGAGGGTTTCAATCTGCTTATTAGCATCATCAAGAAGCTCTTTATATTTTCCTTGTTTTTCCAGGTTCTTCTTTTCTCTGTCAGCATCCTTCGCTTCAAACTCTTTGACTTTGTTTTCAAGCTCTCTACGTTTGTCAGCCTCTTCCTTCAATCTTCGTGAAGGAACAAAATCTGCATCACTCTTTGGATCAGGTTTTTTATCAGTTCATGCAGGCGGAGTGTCACTTGCAGGAGCTGGGGTTCAGGTTGTATCGGCACCTGTTCCGTTGGGGTTTGTTATATCGTCTGGCATGGATAATAAAGGAAGGATAAAAATATGATGGGATAATAACGAGGATTTAGAAAAGTAAATCTATTGATGATGTTATCTGATTATTTCTTATTTCAAAAATATCACTCGAGGCAATATGCAAACAGTAATAACGGTAAATAATACGATCAATACGAATCATAGAATTCTGAGCAATTTTACTCGAAATTCCTTATTGTTGGTCAGTAGCAATAAGATCAAAACCTCTCTGAGTTCTTGATTACTTTTGTTTGGATCAATGATTGCCATTGGATGGTTTAGAAGGTAAAGATGGTTTGATATTTTGTTGAGAATTATTGAGTTCAATTTGTTTCTGTTGTTTCTCATCTTGTTCTTGTTTGATGCGGTCTACTTCTTGTTGCACCATGGTAGCGTCTCGACTAAAGATCTGACCGATTGCTGTTTCTTGAGATACAAGACTGGTATTGTATAAATCAATATACATCTGCGTGTTTTGTTGCAGATCTTTGAGCATTGCATCTGAGAATTTGATATCTACTGTATAGTCTCAATTTATCCCCGCAAAAGTCAGTGTTTCCTTCACAAGTTTCCTCAGGATTAACTCCATCATTCTTTGTTTTCTTTGGATCTTCTTCAAAAATCTCGTGAGTCTAATTCTCAGTGCCTCTACTTTTTCAGCTCCTCCAGTCTCTTCAAATCCAAAGAATGAAATGGGTATTTGAGTAATGGCTCAGATCAGTTTGAGTATCTTATCCACATAATTTTGAGCCTCAGGAATCAATGAATTATGGTTTTCAATATACTGAGCTGGTTGTTCTCCTTGTCTATGTACAAAAACTTCGAGGTTTTGTATTTTCTTTTCTTTGTTTTGCAGTAATGCAGATACTCACTCAGGAAGAGATATCTTACTATTGAGATGTTTGATGAACTGGACTGATATTTGCGTGAATCTATCGTTCACTTCTTCCAGTAAATCCAAGACGTCTCCATAGTCACTTATTCATAGGTGTTTGCCTCCTATTCTTTTGTTATCAAAACGATAGATATTCAGAAAGTCTAAAGTTTCAGGGGTTGCTAGTTCTTGTTCGAGCGTATATGCTGATCCATCTAATGTAACTGTATACAATCCATACTCGATCAATCGTGATCCATTGTCTAGTTTCGTGTAGGTTTGGATTTTTGCTTTGGATTGAATCGTTGAGTTTAATGTTTCATTAATATGACTGATGAGGTAGATGATTTTTGGTTGTTCTCCCAAGAATAATCCTTCAATTTGTGGGTAGTAATAATCATAAGGTATCTCTTCTATCATAATCTCTTCATTGTCACCTTTTCTGGTTCTTAATACTGCATAGCCATAGATTCATACATTAAGTGCGATATTATAAATCAGTTCATCAAAATTATTATCATGAGCAATCTCATCTCGTTTTGCCTTAGCTTGTTCGTTGTTGATATCAATTTGGATACCATCGCCGATTAGATAGTCAGCAGTCGTATTTGCCATGAGTGAAAGTAGATTCACTGATAGATACAAGTATTCATCTTTGGTGTTGTTAGAACTCAGGTATGATTTAATATTGAAAACCTGTGCCTTGAAAGTTCCCAAGACAAAATGACTCGTTTGATTGGTGTAGATTTTATGAAAAGTAGATCTATGTTTGATCTCATTCGTTATCATAGGATCCAGGTTGATTGATTGTTGCATATGACAAAGTGCAGTGCATAAAGATTACATGATGTATATTCTTTGTCATAAAAAATCAGTCTATTGAGTTATTGATTTACTCTGATTCGTTTATGACAAAGTGCAGTGCATAAAGATTACATGATGTATATTCTTTGTCATAAAAA